>Ga0190303_1000940_pt1 | contig 11987 bp, 24 predicted proteins | sample 48700701_MG_FD_161672 | JGI IMG/M metagenome (GOLD analysis project Ga0190303, IMG submission 161672) | Hydrothermal vent sediment bacterial communities from Southern Trench, Guaymas Basin, Mexico - 4870-07-0-1_MG | ecosystem: Environmental > Aquatic > Marine > Hydrothermal vents > Sediment ...
TTTCTATGTTTTCATTTGACCATATGTATTCAGAATAGGGAGTTATATTTAAATAAGAAGTGTATTTCGAATCTATTACAATGTAGTCTCCGTTTTTATACCCGTATTCTGTTGTTGTGATGCCTCCCTGGCAATATATTGTTGAATAAGTTGTATGATTAACGAAAAGTATATTAACTACTATCAAAACAAGAATTACAATAACTATGCCAGCCAAGAATATACCCAACCGTCTGCTCATATTACTCATTTTCCTTTATCTCCTTTTTTTGTTTTTCTGCAGGCAATCTAAACGTACGATTTTTCCATTAAAAAATCTCAAAAAATCCCTCAAATATCCATTCCCGCAAACCATATATCTATATTTTTTTCCATATTTGTTTAATCTTTGTCCTAATCTGTGCAAAAAGGTTATTTCGGCGAGAATATCTTTTCGTTTCATCTCCAGTTCTTCTTGCCATTCAAATGGCAAAGGATTTTTCAAAATATTTTCAATTCTTTTCAATTCTTTTTTGTATCTCTTTTTAAGTTCAAGGATAAGTTCTTTATTCAAACAATTTTTTAAAAGTATAGTCAATTCACAATCCTTACAAATTCCTCTTTTGCATTCATCATAACTTCTTAACTCTCTACTGCAAACCCGACATTTTAGTTTATTTTCGGTCATTTTCCTTCACCTCTTCAAAAACATCAGCAAACCATTTTTTTAGAAGTTTTATAACTGTTTCAAACCTTATGAAGTCGCCTTCCTCATCATAAAGCACTTCATAGCCGTCTCCGTCTATATCCGGAAATATGGCTACTTTCTCGGCTTCCAAATCATTCACAAAGCCTTCTACTGCTGATATGATATCCGACTTCAAAAGGATTTCGACATACTTGCCATTTTCTGCTTTTGTTTCCAGAAAATATTTGCCGTCTGTTGTCTCTATATCTCCAGTCGTCTCGTTCCAAAGCAGTATTTTGCCCTTCAAAGGTTCGTTCTTTTCCATCTTCAGCATTTTACACCTACCCAACCACAGTTAAAACATTTCAGGAAAAATCCACCCCAAGGATCTTCCTTTAGCACGTTTCCACATACTGGACAATTCCAACCACTATCTTCTAAATCTTCTTCTCTCCACCCTTTAAACCATCTTTCTATATCAGTCATTTTCATCTTCAAAAATATCAGGAAACCATTTTTTGATTTTTCGTTTTACTTCATTCAAAGTTTGACCTATTGCAACGCAAATAATACATTCTTCATTCCCTCCTTCTTCTTTATGGTGAATACATCCATAACTCATATCTATCTCTTCAAGTAATCCGAAAACTGTTGATTTGATGCGTTGTTTTATTTTCTCTACAATAAACAAAATATCTTCAAAATCTACTCCTTCTTTTAGTATGTTATGGACTTCTATTTCATTATTACAAAAAAACCTTTCCATTAGCCATTCATATATAGTATCTTTTCCTAAATCCAGCGGTTGAGGTTTTTCAGTCATTTTCTTTAAGTTTTCTCAAATAAACTATTTCTCCTGTATTTAATTTTCCAAGTTTTGTTCTGCTTTCTTCATAGAAATCACCGCAAGGAGACCACCCATCTATGATGGGTGGAGGAACTTGGAACATAATATAACATATATGCAAAACTTTAAATACTTTTCTGACATATATGTAATTATGGAAATCACCAAAACCATTGTATGCAAACTTAAAGTAGGTAAGAAAGAGAAAGAAGCCTTGCTCAAAACTATGGAATTGTTCAGAGAAGCCTGTAATTATATCTCCAAAGTCGCTTGGGAGCAAAAATGTTTTAATCCTGTTGCCTTGCACCACTTGACTTATAGAAAAGTGAGAGAAAAATTCAAACTTCCTGCTAATTTGGCTATTGAAGCGAGGGATAGAGTTGCAAAATCCTACAAAACTGATAAAAGTAAGCTTCACAAATTTAAATCTCTTTCTATGGATTTGGACGATAGGTTGTTTTCCATAAAGCAAAAAGAGGATAAATTCTTTGTCAGTATAGCCACTATTAAAGGAAGAATTAAATGTATACTTGACATCGGAGATTATCAAAAACAATACCTTGAAAATGCTAAACCTACTTATGCGACTTTGCACTATAGAAACAAAGCTTTCTTTTTGCACATAGCTATTGATAAAGAAATTCCAGAACCTAAAGGAAGTAATCCTGTTGGTGTGGATGTAGGAATAAAGCACTTGCTTGTTGCCTCTAATGGTTTTAAAGTCAAGGGTAGAAAAATTGTCAAGCAAAGAGAACATTTTAGAAAACTTAGACAAGAACTCCAGAAGAAAAGGACTTGGTCTGCTTACAGAAAGCTCAAACAACTTTCTGGTAAAGAAAAAAGATGGGTTAACACTATTCTCCACCAAATCAGTAGAGAATTTATTGTTTCTCTCAAAGAAGGAGATGTTGTGGTAATGGAAAAGCTCAACGGGATAAGAGAGAGGATCAAACTGAGAAAAGAGCAAAGGTATTTTTTCCATACTTGGGCTTTCAGAAAGCTCCAGCAATATATTGAATATAAGGCTTTGGAAAGAGGCATTCCAGTTGTCTATGTTAATGCTAAAAACACGAGTATAACTTGTCCAAGATGTGGTTATGTAGAAAAGAGAAATAGAAGGACGCAAAGTTTGTTTAGATGTGTGAAATGTGGTTTTCAACACAACGCTGATATGGTTGGTGCTATCAATCTCGCTAACAAATTCCGCTCCGAGCTGGCTCGGGCGGAATGGGGTGCTGTCAACCACCCTTATGCAGGGATGAATGCTATGAGCCTTTGCGAGCATTATGACTCACCTGCAAGCCACCGTCTTTAGACGGTGGTAGTTGACTTCTTTTAACAGATTAAATATCTTTTTATAAACTTCCAGGGTACGAAGACCTTTCTTGGTAATCTGTCTGGTGAAATTATGAGCAGGATTTGTTTTAATCAAGCCGAGAATGTCAAATCTGGTAAGATAAGCCCTTGTAAGATCGTGAGGTAGCCCGACTTTTAAAGAAATTTCCCTGCAGGTCATTTCTTTACCCGAAGATAGAGCGGAAAGAATCTGCACTTCAGAAAAGTTCAAATAGGGTACTTTTTTAAGATACTCTTTAATTTTCTCCGATTTGGACAGGTCGTAATACCTTTTTATTTTGCGGATGGTTACTTCTGAAATGCCGACCTTCCTGAAAAGCTCTCCAGTAGATTCTCCGTTGTAATTTTTGAAAATAGTATATACGTGTTGCGTCCAATACAAACTATATTTTTTTCTCGCCATAATCTTTCTATATAGCAAAACTATATTAATTTAACCCATATTCAAAAATTCAAACTCAACATCACCCAAATTACTATTCCAATTCAACCTTTTCTTTATAATAGGAATGCACCTAGGATTTATTTCTATTCCGTAGCAATTTCTTTTTAATCTCAGGCATGCTTCCATAGTCGTTCCCGAACCTAGAAAAGGATCTAAAACCCAACCGCCTTCGTTGGTAGAGACCGAAATCAGCTCTTCTATCAGTTCCAAAGGCTTCGGAGTTATTTTAAACGGGATTTCCCTGGCAAATTTGAATTTTAGAGGATATTCCTTTATCTGCTTTAGAGTTCTTTTTTCCCGATTGAAGGTAGGCTTTCCTCTGGTAAATCTAAAGCATAGCTCAACATCGTTCGGATATCTATTCGGAATTATATTGTATTTGTTTGGCTTATACCAGATTATCATATCCACCAAATTAAAGTATTTTTTGAATACTGAGATAAGATCGCAATCGTAAAACATACAGAAGAACCATACCGTACAATTTTCTTTTGCAACTCTATCTATATCTTCTATATATTCCTCTGGCAGTACTATCGGATAATCGAAATCCGAAGAATATTTAAGATTGTAGGGCGGGTCTAATATTACACAATCGACACTATTTTCAGGAATTTTTTTCAGGGCATTTCTGCAATCTCCTTGTATCAAAGTAAGCCTAACCATAATCTCAATTATTGTTTAAATTTTTGGTTAGAATATTCCAGAACCTTTTCTAGTTTATCTTCATTTTCAAAATATCTATAGTATGTAAAAATATGCCGAGTATTTGTAAGCGTAGATTGGGTAATTAGCGGTTTTAATCTAGGAATAACCATATTTCTGCAGTAATCTTCCGAAATTTCTATGCCTATGCAGTTTCTGTTGAGTTCCAAGCATGCCTGCATTGTAGTACCGCTACCTAAGAATGGATCCAGCACTTTATCATTTTCATTTGAAAGATATTTTAGCAGCCACTTTATAACTTCAACGGGCTTCTGTGTAGGATGTCTTTTTATATGGGAATTGGTAGGAACTATCGGACAGGTGATATAGTCAGGATGCTGTCCCAGTTCATAATGGAAGATCGCAAATTTTCTGGAAGTGGTTTCTTTCGTAGCCCAGAAAATAAATTCGTGAGCGTTCATAAAAGAAACTTTTCTTGCCATCGGGACCGGATTCGCTTTTAGCCAGTAAAGCGGCTGTCTCGGTACAAAATCATTTTTTCTGCACCATTCTACCAGAGGAGTTATCTTAAATTTATCGAAAAACATCAGTAGGTGCCCGCCTTTTCGCAGCAGTCTTTTAAAATGATTTAGAGTAGAGTATATAAAGTCCCAGTACTGCTCTTCGCTTTCAAAAATATCCCATTCTCCGAACATAAAGCTTATGTCCTTTCCCTTAAACTTTCCTCTTTTTAAAGGGTTTCTGCTTCTCGATATTTTGGCTTCTCTGGAGATCATATACGGAGGGTCGGTTACGATTATATCTATGCTGCCGTCAGGAATTTTGGATATAACCTTCAAACAGTCTCCTTGTATCAGGGTAAGTTCAACCATAATTTAAAAATAATCAAATTTCTTATATCCGAAAAGTATTTATAGTTTTGCATTTTGTAGAATTATGGTAAAAATTGAAAAGATAGATGAAAAAAACAAGACAGTTACCGTTACTTTAAGTTTAAATGAAGTAAAGATGTTACGTCTTTGGGAGAGAGCATGTGAAATGAATTGTGACAAAACAGGATGTTGCTATAATGCAACTCTCTATTTTTTTAGCTCTGGGAAAGAAAGTATATGCCGCTCTTTGGATAAATTTATAGATGAAATTTTGGCTAAATTAGATAAAGATTTGAAAAGAGAAATAGAAAAGAATAAAAAAGAAAAAGAATTGAAAAAAGAAGAAAAAATGTATATATCTTAGAGACTTGCAGTTAGTCTATATCCGAAAAGGATTTATAATTTACGCATTTCTTAGAATTATGGAAACCAAAAAAGGAATTTCACCTTCACCGATAATGACAGGTATTTTGATGGTGGTTGTCTTTATAGTGGCTGCAGGATTTGCATATACTTTATTTTCTGAAATGGTGCCAAAAAGTTCAAAGCCAACTTCTGAAATAAACCCAACCGAAGTAAATCTATCCGAGTGCATCTATAAGAAACCAATTTACATATATAACTATACAATCCGAGAATTCTCTTCAAAAAAGGAAGCGAGAAAATATGCTAACCGATGCAAAGAAAAAGGCGGTTTGGTAGGAGTATGCGGCATTTCATTTCTTTCAGATAACCTTTCTGTAGTCTGTGTAAAAAGAAATATAGCCTATTCTATTTATTATTGCGATGAAGGTATTTTTGCCGTATTTGATGACGGCACTGTAAAGCCGCTCAATACAGATACTATGAAATTTATTGACGATACAGTCGAATCATTCTTAGAAGAGACCCAACACGAGCCATTTTTTTGCAATGATGTACGGTATGTATTGTTGAATTTTAATAGACGTGTTTTAGAGCCAGTTAATCTCACGGAAAAATTATCTTCTTTTTCTTAACCCGTTTTTTATAGCACTTATTACATACAAATTTTTCAGTATCGTATCGATGTGAATCCTAACGGAAAGGGCTTCTGCTCCTGCTTGCATATCTTTCTTCTCATCCACCGATTTTTCCAGACTGGTTAAAATATTTTTTATATCTGCGACGTTTTCTTTAATGTTTTTCCAGCAGTTTCTCAGCAGATTTTTTGTAATTTCTTTAGAAGTTTCCCGAATAGCTAGGTCAATACAGCCCAAAACATCTTCTTTTGTTAATTCGTCTTTCGGGCAGTCTTCGGTCCAGTTCAGATTGTCCACTCCGAACCATTTCTTTAGGACTTTCTTTTTGATTTTGTTTTCCATAATAATCTTATGGTAGTTGAGCTTTCTTTAATTCTACTTTTCCGTTGTTGTTTACGGCGTAAACTAAGTAATTTTCCTCTTTCGAAATTATCAGAACTTCTCCAGGTGCCAGCTTTTCATAAATCGGCTCTTCCTCTTTTTCCTCTTCCATAATTTTTTTATTTATTTTTACTTAAAAACCTTTCCTTATACTCATTAAGTAGTTGCTCGTTTGTCAGTATGTTCAGACATTGTATCTTATCCGCCATTTTCAGCTTTTTTATCATTGCTAGGGCTTCTTCCTTGTTGCCTTCCAAAAATTCTCTAATTATTTTAGCCACCCTACAGTTCATTCTTTTCTTCAACATGCGATAGTTTTTTAAAGGTAATTGCAATTTCCAATTATGGTAGGAGATGGAGAGAACAACGGGAGCGAAGAGAAAGAAGAGGAAGAAGCATCTTGATAAAACCAGAAATTGCAAGTGTCACACCCCCACATTTTTTCTGCCTTTTCTTTTTATTCTTAAGTTAAAATTCCTTCTGAACTCCTCAGCAAGCACCGTATTTATCAGAAAACTCCTAAAGTCTTCTCCAGCCTCTTCTTCAGAGAATATCCTTTCGAACAATTCTTTTATCCTCTTCGGACTTAAATTCTTTGTGGGCATAATATAAGGATTTTCTGACTATGTCGAATATGGTATCCCTAATATGCTCTATTGAAACTCCAGATCTCAGCAAGTGTATAAAATAAAGTCTGCATAAGCGATAAATCACATTGAAAAATTCGGAAGTATTAACCTTAAACCATTTTCCGCTAAGCAATTCTTCGGGATTTTCCTTCTTAATTTGCTTTATTTCCAAGACAATTCTTTCGGGTTTCTTTTCTTCCCTCTCGAGAACGGACACGAGCAATACAGGAATATTCTCTTTCAACTCGGCTCCGTAAATTCTACCAAGAATCTTTTTAGCCATATTAGGCACCTATGATTACATCATTACCAATCAGATTTTGGAAATATGCTATTGTATTGTCGTACTCCAGCATAGGTACCAAAGACTTAAACTCATTTTTAGAGAGTTTATGAATACCTTTCGGATAGATAAAGAAAATCATCGGTTCCTTCTTCCTATCGAAGAACACCAGATACAAACAGAACTGCCTGTACTTTTTAGCAAAATCCAGATACTTTTCCAGCTCTTTAGAAGTAGGTTTTTTGTTGGTTTTTACTTGGACGAATAGAGGCTTTACGGTATTTTCTCTTATCCAGATTTGATCGAACAGACCGAATAGGTCTTTATCCTTCTTATATTTTGCTCTGAATTCGACTTTTCCCACTTTAAAACCGCATTCTTCAGCAAGCCTTTTTGCCTTTAACAAACTTCTATTTCCTTTTCTTACCCTGTTAACCATGTTTTAGAAATAAGCAATAATATAATTTAATTAGCATATTTAAAATCTCTCAATTCTAAAAGTACCAATCCATTCACAGTATAATTTATGGATATTGCAATTTGAAGCTTATCATCGAGATAACATAAACAGTCGGCAGTCCCTTCTAAAATAGATTTATTGCAGTGTTCTGCGATAAAATGAATATTTCCTGTATAGCCGAATCTTTGGCATAAATCGTTGCAAACTTTTTTGATATTATGTTTGTAATTGCCAGCAGTTGTATTGTGAAGCATTGACATTAAAACCACTGTTAAAGCTATTGTAATTGTCCCGACCAGATATAAAAAATTTCTATGCTTCATGTTCCAACCAATCTTCTAAAAACTCTATAAGAGATCTAACTTGCCTTTTGTTCAGGGATATATCGACACTAATACCATCTTTCCACTGAATTCTGAAAATAGCCTCAGTACTTTCATCTGTCCATTTAGTAGAGAAGGTTCTAACTACCAACTCGGCTGGTAACTCTTTTTCTCGAAACTTTTTTACTTTCATTTTTGGGCTTACTGCGGAAGAAAAAGAGATATGCAGGACCCGACTGTTGTGTTGAATAACCCGCAGCAAGTCTCCCACAATATTAAATATGGGTTATTTATATTAAATTTTCTAATATTGTATATAAAATATGGACTTGGAAAAGATGATAAGAGATGAAGTAAAAAAGACCAATGAGTATAAGGAGTTTATAAAGGCACTAAAAACCAAAGATACAAAAACCGCAAAGGACATTTACCTCAAAACAATAACCAATATTGTATTAAGGTATTTGGATAAAACTTTGAATGTAGATAGCAAATCACCGATAGAAAGGTATATTAATTAAGTTCAAATCATCACCATACCCAATTTGGATTTCAGAATATCTGGCTTTTTGGAAATAAGTATTATGCAAGTTCCTCCTGAATGTAATCCTTTTTTTGAGAAGCAGTTTACGGCAGCAATTATGTACGGATAAATAGATTCCCTTTCCAGTCTGATGTCGTATTTCTTCTCCGATGTATTGAAGGTAAGGCAACTACCTGTTTCTATATCGTAGAACGACCAATACAAACCAGCAAAAGTATCTTTTATTATTTTCTCTTCGATTGGAGATGCAGAAAATGTCAGATGCAGACGCTCGCTGTAAAGAAGCATTTCCTTTGCGGAAATGTTTTCTTTATATTTACTTTTATATATACTGCAAAATATCCTTGCTTTGGAAGTTTGCGGAATTTCTATTACACATCTTTCAATATCTCCGTGATACTTAGTAACAGAAGATGCCTTAACATTTTCTTTGAGCAGAATGTACCCTATGAAATTCTCCAGAAGTTTCAGGGATTCTACGTCCATACTTTATAAGGGAAGCAGAGTTATAAAAATCTCGCTAAGAAGACCACTTGTTTTTAAACGGTGGATAAATTAGGAGAGGTAGGAGGCAAAATATTTAAAGTTTAAAAACAAATAACTTTAAAGTTCAATGAAGGTATGTTACCTGAGATTTTGAGGTAAAAAATAGCCCATGCCTTAACGAGAGGCATGGGATGGGGGAGCCGTGAACCTCCCGAACTCCCAGATGAAGTCCTGACGCAAAGTCAGGATGAAACGGGAGAAGCCATCGGTCTATGACCGATGGTAGTTCACTTAAATCCTAATTCCCGCTTCAGATTGTCCAAACATTCTTCGCAAAGATATACATACCAGCCGCCTTTGTTTTTAGGTTTGATATACACCAATATCAACTCCTTTTTGGTTCCTTCCCTCCCGCACAGCTTACACCTTCTCATATAATTTTCAGTAGTATTGTATTGTATATATATTCCAATATATCTTCAGCATTACGCTCTTTTTCTTTAATCTCTTCTACCAATTTCTCTAAAGGTAGAGGTATGTTATCTTTATAGCATTTTGGCAAATGGTTTCCGTTAATCTTTACCTTTTTATCTCCCAATTCCAGATAATATTCTGTATTTTTCCTTTCGCTTCTTTTTATAATATTAAGATTTATTTTTACACTTACTTTTTTGAAAGGAATATTTACGAGTATGGTATGGTTTAAGGTTTCTTCTTTGACTTTTGGAGTTTCCATTTCTGCGGTCTTTTTTTGAAATTTAACAGGAATTACATCTCGTGAGTTAAAGTTAATGCGTCGGAAATCTTGGAGCAAATCGGAAAGGAAATTTAATTCACTGCCCGATCTTATTTTATACAGCCGAGCAGATTTGCCATCATAAAAGAGAGCGTGCAACCTTTCTTTTCTCATAAACAGCTTCACAGTGTAGAACATTGTTTGCGTTTCCGTGTACAGGCTGCATTTTAGAGTATGTATATGATTCGGGTGCTTTTTTATTGTATCCAGCAAAATCGACGATGTATTGTCAGTAAACTTATTCAGCGTCAGCATTGAGATATTTAGAGCAAAATTTAGGAATTTTATTTTTACAATGCGGTTTTCTTTTTTGTAGTGCCTGTATATTTCTCTGCATTTTACAATGCGTACGAGTTCCTTATTTCCCTTATAGTCGTAGTCTATCTCCATGCATTTGTTTGCAAATTGTTTGTATTTTTGATAATACTTTTCCTTTTTGAATGCAGTTTTCATTTTGTTCTTAAAGTATAGAATGTGTTTTTCCTTTAAGGCAGGTATATTCTTTTTGAATGCTTTTTTCAGAGCCTGTTCATCTTCTTCGCTTTTTATTTTATCGAGCAGACCATCTTCTACATGGCATATTCTTATTTTGTTTGGATATTTCCATTCCATTAAGCACAGTCCGTCTTGAAAAGTGTTTCCGAGCAAATATACACAGTACTTTTCTCTATAGATATCGCTTTCTCTACACACCAGCAAGCAACGATTATTATTCTTTATTGTATATCCCACCTTGAATGCACCTACGCTAAGCGGTTGGCAGTCCAATAACTCGAAAACGCTTTCTGGAATTTCTATTCTGTAGATTTTTTTAAGCACTTCTAAGGCTGCTTCTTTGTTGTATCTCTCGAAAGAGTAATCCCCATCTACACAAACAGTTATCGCCATAATCTAACCTACAGAACATCCAAAACAATTTGAGAGATAATTTCCTTAGGTTCTTTAAGGTTTTTTACCACAATAACCATTTCATAAGGTTTTTCAACCAGAATGTGTTTGTTTTTGGAATAATACTTATACAGGCTATTCAGAACTATATCCAAACTCCTTATGTAGTCGGTAACTATTTTGATATTGTTGTCGTCAGTCTGTATTATAAACGGATATTTTAACGAGAGACGTTCCAGTCCTTGCGGCAGTATATACTTTGAGATATATCTGCCGAAATTGTGCATAAGAAGACCATATTTATTAAAAAGTATTTTACATTCGATGAGAATAGAATCATCGCTTTTCTCGTTTTCGCAGTAGTACTCGACATCGAAAGATGTTTTTGAATTAAAACTCACTCCGTATATGTTCACTTTCATCATGTATTCGCAAAATCTGAGAATTTTCTTTTCCATTATAATTTTTCTAATATGTAATCTTCTAAAATTTTAGCGAGAATTTTCTTTGCAGGAACAATTTTTATGACTTTGTATTTTATTTTATAGCAGTTTGCCGATACTTCATCAGGGATTTTAAATTCCGATTGCAGAAGGTTGTACAGTTCTTCCAAACTTCCTATGCCCCTGTCCCATTTAGGCAATCCTAATTCGTTAGATGGAGAAGAAAGAACAAAATACAAAAGATTTTCGCCGCTTGAAATTACTCTTTCAATATAAACTGAGGTACCTTCTCTGCGTATTGTGTAGGTTACCTCAAATTTTACCGAAACACCGCAGAATTCTAAAGTTCCTTCAATCACAGCAAGCAGATAACTCTTTCTCTTCATATTTTGTCGAACATGATGTCCCTTAAAATTGTTGCGATAATTTCCTTTGCAGGAATAACTTTTTTAGGTATATATTCTACTTTGTAGTGGTCTGTTTCTACATTTTTAGGAAATTCATAGTACGGTGCCAGAAATTGATACAACCATTCTAAGCTATTAATACCTGGTTTATTCTCAGGCAATTTCAGGGCGTTTTGTATATCGTAGAATATATTCTCCAACATATCTATGTTTGAAATTTCCAGACAAATTTCATAGTAGGGCTTGCAATTGGAACATTCTCTCCGTGCCAGTATCTCGTAAGATACATTAAATTTTATTTGGACATTGCAATAATTCAAAGTACCTTCAAGCACCGCAAAAACATACCTTTTCTCTTTCCTTTCCATGTTATCCGATAATTTTTTATGCTATATACCTTTAAAAAATTATGGACGAAGAAAAAACCTTTAAAACCAAAAAGATTTTCAAAGGCGTTTTGTTGTTAAACTATAAAACAGGTGAGATAAAAGCA
>Ga0190303_1000944_pt1 | contig 11940 bp, 8 predicted proteins | sample 48700701_MG_FD_161672 | JGI IMG/M metagenome (GOLD analysis project Ga0190303, IMG submission 161672) | Hydrothermal vent sediment bacterial communities from Southern Trench, Guaymas Basin, Mexico - 4870-07-0-1_MG | ecosystem: Environmental > Aquatic > Marine > Hydrothermal vents > Sediment ...
TGGATTCTCTACCAACGACCAACCTAGCTTCCGGTCTCTTGCCAATACCGCTAACGCCAATTTACGGCTCAAGGGAGGCTGATCAGGCTGACCCGATGCGGCATCAATAAGCGTATGAAGAATTCTGTCACGCATTTCAGCAGCAGCCTTGCGAGTAAAGGTAATCGCCAGAACCTCCTCGGGTTGTTTCACTCTGGATAATAACTTGAGTACTCTGTGAGTGAGAAGCTGAGTCTTCCCTGAGCCTGCAGGGGCGGAGACAGCCCAGGAGTGATCTACATCGAGTGCCTCAAGTCTTTCCGATTCATCTGGTAAATTAGTCGTCAACTTGACTTAACCCTGATGCGCTCATCATTAATTCGACATAGGGGTTGCAGGTGGCAATACCGACAGGCACCTATTGCCGGGTTAACTCTGGCCACCCCGTCCTTGAACTCCTTAAGCAGGGTTGCAATACTTTCACGCCAACAATTTTCTGTCTGTTGCCAGGTGGTCGGCATATGCCAGCCACGTATTTTGTCAGGCGTTTCTATTCCAGGTGCTAGATCAGGTTGAGATGAGACTCCTAAAAAACAGTGTTCACGGGCGTTGATTTTGGCAAATGTAAGGGCTACGACCCTGGGGGCTGTTGCTGAATTGTCAGATAAATTAAAGCCGATACAATAGAGTGGCAACTGTGGGTCTTTCGGGCGCTCACCCTGCCAGCCTGCGAGAGAGCAATCCCCCGTTTTGTAATCGATCAATATTAACTCGCCAGTTTCCACCAGCTCGTCGAGTCGATCAATACGAACTCTGAACTGGTCACCTTCAATTTGAATGATTTTCTCCTGTTCCGTGGCCAACACCCTGAATGGCTGCCGCCTGGCTTCCAGCTCCAGCCAGCGGTCAAGCTGAAGATGCAGTCTGTTTTTCTCAGCATCAATAAAAAGCTCGGTGGTCAGATCAGGGCGTTGCTGTATCAAATCCTTCATAGCTAGATCCACTGCGGAATAGATAACTGAAGTGATCTGTGCTGCGCTGGCTGTTACCAGGGTTTGATGATTTTTAAGCTGCTCCCACAACAGCTGCATCGAGCGATGCAGCATCTGCCCACGTTGCGACTCTGAAATGTGCCATTCTGGTAGTCGTTTTTCTCGGGCATTTAAACGGTGGATGGCAAATGCCTTGAAGGGACAAAGTGACTGGTTTTTAACCATTGCTGCGCCACCAGGCAAAGGTTCCTCCGTAGCTTTTAATGCTGGAGCCATTGAATCTGACAACCAATGGATAGATGAGCCACCTCGGTTAGGGGCACCCCATAAAGACACAGTCGTTTGCGAGCGCAGCTCTGAGCTGTCAAATATTGCCAACCCGTTTAACAGACTGCTGGGCCGTAGCGGTTTATCACCGTCCCGGCGAGAGTAACTAACAATCAGCTCTGGTGCTTGCTTCTGGTAGTTTGTCATCAGCAGCTTGGCATATTCTAACTCTGCGCATGGGTCTGAGTGAGGCATCTGCCGTTTGCGCTGTAGGAAAACCGGTAAAAAAGGATTCGGGTTAACCGGCGCTGGCCATTGGTCATCGTTAAATCCTGTTATCCAGAGAGCATCGAGCGGTAATCCCAGGCACTCTAGTGTGCCCAATACTTGAACAGGACAGTCTTCAGACTTAGCTTGAAAAGCTATATTTTCTAGCAAGATATCCAATAACTCTAATGCTTTTTCTAGATGAACAGGGCCATAGAGCGGGTCGAGAGTTGCAAGTTCAGCGAGTGCGTTATTCCAGCGATCGCGTTGTTGAAACTCTGTGCTACTCAAGGTTCGTTGCCCGGGCCAGCCAATTGCTAAAAGCTGCTTTGAAAACAGGGTTGCCCAGTCAGATAGCCGTAGGCTGCTAGTCGATGTCTGATCCAGTAACTGGCTAAAATGATTTAATGCCCTCAGGTATTGCTTGGCTATCTCAGCAGAACTTTTCCTCAAGGCAGCTTTAATATCAGCTAAAGAAATCATCGGTTTACATTCGCTGGCAAGAATGGCCTGGCTCTGAATAATGGCCTCAGCGCAGCGCTCATTATTGAGAAAAAATGGCAGCGATAATAACGAAATTCCCGTTTCCAGAGCAAATAGATACCTATTCAGGTCCAGCACTTTTCTGGTCGCAAAAATCAGGGGTGCTTGCGCGAGAGTTGGTGCTGCGCTGATATTGAAAACGGAGTTAGTCTGTTGGTTTCCGGGGATCAATAGCTCGGGACACAGAATTGATTTTAATATCCGGTTAACCTGTGTGCGTCGTTGATTAATGTCAGGCACCAGAATACAAAGTTTCTGATTCGGATTTTCTGCCAGTTTCTGCTTCACCCAACGCCCAGCTGTTTCTATTTCATCGCTGCTAGACTGGCAAGCAGCTTGGCGGGGCAGGGTATTTAAAAGCTGAAAATCTGGTTGCCCCATGCTCTGTGAAGCTGCCTCAAGTAACCGTCTATAAAGAGGTGGGATACGAATAAAACCCAGCAATATAATATGTGGAACAAGGCTCAAGCGCTGCTTTTCATAGGCTGAAATCAAAGCCTGCACTTGATCGATATGAGTGATGAATTTACGTTGTATACAGGCTTTTCGATATCGAGCCAACCAATCTAGAAAAAGTTCATAATCGGTGTTATTGCTAGATTTTTGAAGCTCACCTGAGCCTGATGGGTACAAGCCCAGCAGCCTCACGGCCTCAAATGCTTTAACCGATGTAGCATGGGGTGTGACTAAAAAGGCAGTATCATCATTTTCGACAAGGCTATTCCAAAAGAACAGCTCCTGTGTAGCACTCAGCAAAGTACCTGCGCCACCGTAGGGTCTTTCGGTAACGGGCAGTTGTTGCCAACAAAGTTGAATCCATTCATCCAGTGCGTAAATACCGTTGACTGGCCCACACCTGGCCTGATCAAAACGGCTTAAAAGCGATAGCTTTAGTCGATGATTAGAGCTAATTATCAGCGTTTTGTTGTTAGCCAGATTTTCAAGAAGGTGGTTATCAAATAGTCGATTGTGCATTCTAATGTCAAACCAGCCTGTTTCGTTTTTCGCTTACACTGTGGCGCTTGGCGCTCTTGATCCGGACATCATCTTAACTTTTCTGCCGCTCAAGTGCACCGGTATCTGATGAATAGATTGGGTGATGGCTCAGTTGATCAGTGTAAACTCATACCCAGAGTGGGTAATAGGGAGGGGTTATTATCAGCATTTCCTGAGCTTAAATTGTCGTAGGTGTCACCAAAAACAACCCCTATTTCCTGTAATCTTTATTACAGGAAATAGGGGTTGTTGGGTTAGTATATTTAAATCCATTGGGTATGATCACAGAAAGAGTTGTCATCACCACAAAAATTCATCTCTTCTTTCTGGTTGAAAAGTCACCGATTTTAGGACTATAGCCGAATAAGCAGGCCCACTACAGGCCCCTTGATATGATTACCATTAGATCTTTTGAGGATATTGAAATGACCGATGTTAATAGATACACGAGGATGGATTGGGAATTTTATACCAACAGTAAAAAATAGTGTGGTAATCGTATCCGTCCTCAAATCATAAAAGAACTCAAATTCTGAGTAAGGAGTGACCGTTCCCAGGTCATAAAATAGCTGAAGCTCTGAATAAGGAGTGTCCTTAATGATTTTTTTAAGGTTCAGTGGCCGAGATAGTTCAAATGCAGGACGGTAACGAAAACCCTTGGCGATCTGCCCCATTCTATACTCAAGCCGTGAGCGATGAGAAAAATGCCAACCATCAAATTCAGATCGATAGACTAGTGCAGCCCTAAGTCGATCATCTCGTCGAGATTCTCCGTCAATTTTAGGATAATATGCAAAGTACCCAAGATGCCATCGGCTGTGGTCATCTATTTTTGATGTAATACCCAAATATCCAAGTTTACCCTTATAACTTTCGTAGACATCACCCCCCGCAGCGATAATGCTGTATCCGTTATCCAGTTGTTTGGAAAGTATAACTCTGCCAATAAGAAGATTGTCAGCATGTGCAAAACAGCTGATTAATAGTGCAGAGCTTAGGCTCAATATAACCAAAAAGCGCTTCATATTATTATTGTTTTTTTAAGACTTTGTTCATCGATTCACCCTGATCTATACCTGAAATCCTTTTACAGGAAAATAGTGAGTAGACCAGGGGAGTTTTGTTTTAGTGCTAACGCCTATTCCTTAAATTTGGGTTTGCGTTTTTCGCGGAAGGCAGTCACCCCTTCAAGGGTATCTTCGTTCATAAACAGGAACGGGAAGGCATCCATTGCGTAGCGCATATCATCTCCACCCAACCCCCGGTTATAGGCAGACTTGGCCAGCGAGATAGCCATTTTCGGTTTGGCTGCGATTTTATCGGCTAAAGTCAGCGCCTCTTCCATCAGCTTGTCATGAGGTACTGTTCTGAGAGCAATTCCCAGCTTGCATGCTTCCTCAGCGCTGATAGATTCACCCAACATACTCATCTCTTTAGCTTTGGGACGACCAACAATCTCGGCCAAACGTACGATGGCAAAGCCGGGAAGCAGACCAAGATGGATCTCCGGAACACCAAATTTAGCGCGGTCAGAAGAGATAATAAAATCACAACTGATTGCAAGTTCAAAACCTCCACCCAAAGCGAGGCCGTTAACTGCGGCAATTAGCGGCTTTGAACAGCGTTCAGGTGCTTCAAGAGCAGGTAGCACTTCATTAAGAAAGCTTTTGATGTCTTCAGCTTTGAAGCTAAAACCACTGATATCAGCGCCAGCACAAAAAGATTTGTCGCCACTGCCAGTAATCACACCAACACGGATTTCATCATCAGCTTCAATTTTGGCCAGGCTTTCTAAAATTCCCTGGCGAATCCCTGTGCTCAAAGCATTAAGCTTGGAGGGCTCATCAAGGGTTATGATGGCAACTTTTCCTCTTTTTTCAAAATTCACACTACCTAGTTTCATGCAGGTACTCCTCTGTTAAAATTCTCATCAAAAATATCTAAAATTTAATTAAAAATCGTCAATCGAGAGCTATTTTGCCCCCACAAAAAAGATTGTCAATAATACTCAACGTCCGATAAATTTTGGTGGGCGTTTTTCCGTATAGGCATTCACCCCTTCGGTGCGATCTGAGCTTTGCAGCACCAGGTTCTGGACATGAGACTCCAGCTCAAGAAAAGTTTCCAGGCTCGGCTGAGTGACGCCATGAAACATCCGCTTGGCCATGGCGAGAGCAAAGGTAGCAGACTCGGCCATCTCACTGGCCAATGCCATTGCCCGTGCATCCAGGTCATCATCAGGTACTACCTCTGTTACCAGCCCAAGACGATGAGCTTCCTCGGCACCTATTGTACGTGCAGACATGACCAACTCTTTAGCACGTAATACGCCCATATACCGAGTGAGAAAGAATATTGCACCACCGTCCGGTGCCAAACCAATCTTTTTGAACACCTGTGCAAATTTGGCAGTATCAGAGGCCAGAATAATATCGCATGCCAGCGCCAGACTCCAGCCGACACCCACTGCGGGGCCTCTTACTGCAGCGATTACCGGTTTTTCCATATTGGCCAATGCAAGAATAAAATCATGGGCGTGTTGAATACGATCTCTGCCAGCAAGTGGGTCAAATTCACCCATGGTGCCTACGTCTGAGCCGGAGCAAAAAGCTTTCCCCTCCCCCGTAAGGAGCACTGCTCGTACATTGTGATCAAAGCGTATCGCTTGTAAAGCCTCGAGAAATTCATTCTTCATCTCATCAGTCAAAGCATTATAACGCTCTGGCCGATCTAGTACTATTTTAGCAATACCGCTCTCTATTTCCAGCCGTATATTCATGACCTTATACTCACTTTTTTGGAAAAATATGGTTTGCAATCCCATTTTTCTGGGTTTGAGTGGTACCACCGGTGATGGTCAACATGCGTACATCGCGTACCATTCGTTCAAGCGGCAGTGAGCCAAAATAGCCATAACCACCAAACATCTGTTGACAATCATGCGTAACTTTTTGCGCCATTTCAGTCGCATATACCTTGGCAACGGAGGAGAGGCAGGGATCGGGTTTTCCTGCGTCGACCAGCGCCAGCGCCCGGTAGCACAGACTGCGGGCCGCCTCAATCTGGATCAGCATATCAGCCATCATCCAGCGCAATCCTTGCATATCGGAGAGTTTCTGGCCGAACTGTTCACGGATCTGCATATAGTCACGCGCCAGATCAAACGCGCCCTCTGCTACACCCAGAGCCATAACACCCATACCTACACGCGTTGCGTTATATATCGTTAGGGGTTGAACAAATCCCCTGGAGTTTTCTGGGTCTCCCTGGGTCACCACATTCGATGCAGGCACACGAACATCATCAAAAAAGAGTTCATTTTCGTTGGCGCCACGCACACCCATCTTGTGCTCTATCTTGTGTACCGTAACACCCGGACGATCTTTCTCTACGAGGATGGTGCCGACACCCCTGGCGCCCTTGGACGCCCCGAAGCGGACATACACCAGATGCATATCTGCGCGATCCCCAAAGGTTGTAAAAACCTTTTGACCATTAATGATGTAATCATCGCCATCGCGCACCGCGCTGGTGGTGATAGCCGCAGCATCAGAACCAGCCTGAGGCTCTGTCCAGGCAATACTGCATTCGATTTTACCGCTGATAAACTGGGGAATAAGCCGGCTTTTTAACTCTTCGCTAGCATAGTTGGCAATGATGCGCGGGGATACGTTTTGATCATGGACGATCATAGCCGTACACAGATCTACTTTGGCAATCTCCTCCACAACCAGATAGGTGTCTACCAGCCCCAGCCCAGAACCGCCATACTTCTCATCCATACTGAGCCCGCTATAACCCAGTTTTGTCAGGAGTTCTTTATTCTCTTCAGGAAACTCTTCATTCTCATCCCAGTAGGCGGCTTTTTCCTTAAACTTTTCCTGGGCCAGTTTGCGGGCTGCATCGCGTAACTGTATCTGCTCGCTTGTTAATTCAAAATTCATTATTTTTTCCTATGGGGTATTGTCACTGATAGGGTCAGCTGGTCTGTTTTCGCATCAGAACAAAAAATCAGTTCAGCCCACCCTAACATCTTAGTATTGCTTTTTTAGCTTCTGGTTCACTTGACCTTGAGACCCATCAGCCCCGCAATCAAGTTACGCTGCATCTGGGAAGTCCCAGCGGTGATAGTGGTTGCTCGAGCATCACGGAAATGTCGCTGCATATCAAACTCCATGATATAACCATAGCCACCCATAATTTGCATGCCAAGGTTGGCAGCCTTCACATAGGTTTCTGAGCCGAATAGCTTGGCCATAGATATTGCCATCAGGGCATCATTACCCTTTGACAGCTGCCATGCTGCACTCCACAGTAGCAGGCGGCTTGCTTCTACTTCGGTCTGCATATCTGCCAGCATATGGGCGATGGATTGAAAGGTGCCAATAGGCTGCCCAAACTGATGGCGCTCTTTAGCATATTCCAGCGCCTGATCCACTACAGATTGTGCCCCGCCACTATAACCGGCAGTGGTCATCAAACGTTCAAGCTGCAAGCCTGAAAGCATATACTGCCAACCTTTGTTCTCCTCTCCTACCAGCCGGTCAACAGGTACTTTTACATTATCGAAAAACACCTCGTAAGTACCTAGCGCACGACGCCCCAAAGTGTCGAGCTTGCGCAGTTCAACCCCGGGAGTGGTGTTGTCCACCAAAAACAGTGAAACCCCCTTCTGATAGGGTACGGTAGAATCGGTTTTAGCATACAGATTAATTACATTATCTTTGGCTCCAGCGCCGGTAGAAAATACTTTCTGTCCGTTAATGATCCAGTTGTCCCCTTCCCGCTTGGCGCTAGTACGCATCGCGCCCGCGTCAGAACCAGCATTAGGCTCGGTCATGGAGATAGACATGCGGATCTCACCGCTAATCAGTTTAGGCAGCCAATAGCGTTTTTGTGCTTCGGTACCGTTATGCAGGATATTCAGGCCGTTGAATATAGAGGTACCATAAGCACCTAAAAAATCGTAGCTCTTACGCCCCAGTTCTTCTGCAATGATGGTAAAATCCAGTATACTGCCGTTAAGGCCACCGTACTCTTCTGGGAACGGCAACTGCAGCAGCCCCTGCTCGACAAAGGCATCATAAAGCTCATAGGGGTAGCGCTTCTCGACGTCCGATTGACGGATATACTCGGGCGTGGCTATACGGTCCAACATGGTACGTACGCTGTCTCGCAGCATGCGCTGCTCTTCAGTAAATTCAAAATCCATTATAGTTTCCTTATTGTGCGGTTTAATCAGCTTCGGCGCTGGCTAAAAGATCGTCTGTATGTCATCGATGCGATGGTATTGCGCAGAATCTCGGTGGTCCCACCGCCCAGGGCAAAACCTCTGGCATCTCGTACCATCCGTTCCAACGGAAAATCTCGTGTGTAGCCATAATGCCCGTGAATTTGCAGCGCTTCATTCGTCACCCGCTGTACCATTTCGTTGGCATAGAGTTTGGCAATGGCTGCATCAAGTGGATCTGGAAAACCATCCTTAAGGTGCATGGCAGCACGGTAAATCATAAGCCTGGACGCGTGGATCTGAGTGACCATATCAGCAATTTTCCACTGAATACCCTGAAACTCGCAGATTGGCCGACCAAACTGGTGGCGCTCTTCTGAATGGGCTTGAGCCGTATCGAGTGCTCCCTGGGCAATACCCAGGCACATAGCGGCGTTACCCACCCGTTCTGGTCCAAAGGAGCTCATAAGCACCTTGAAACTTTTGGTGCTGTTAGGGTCTCCCACCATAATGACATCTTCTTTCGGTATGCGGCAATTATCAAAATACAGTTCTGCCTCTGGCATACCACGCCCACCCATTTTGCGTGCGGGAAGACCCACTTCAAAACCAGGAGTGCCCTTCTCTACTATCATGGCACCAATCCCTTTGGGGCCCTTGCATTCGCCAAAGCGTGCAAACACGAAAATATGTGATGCCAGATGACCCCCGGTGCAAAAGGCTTTTTCGCCCTTGAGAATATAGTGGTCGCCATCCGGTGTGGCAGAGGTCACCATGTCGGTCATGGCCGAGCCAGCCCCCGGCTCGCTAATGCCGATGGCAAACATATGCTCACCGGTGACGCATTTGGGCAACCAGCGCTGTTTTTGCTCTTCGTTGGCCAGTATATCAATGGCCCGTGATGGACCATTGATCGCCAGCTGACAGATCAGCGATGTGTTAAAGCAGACCCGCGCCACCTCCTCCAGAAAAATAGTGGCCTGAATAATCGGGGCTCCTGAACCACCGTATTGTTCAGGAATAACCAGCCCAAGGTAGCCAAGTTTAGCCAGAAGGTCTCGATTTTCCTGAGGGAAAATCTCCTCCTCATCCCAATAGGCAGCTTTCTCTTTAAACGCCCTTTCTGCAAATTTTCGTGCTTCCTGACGAAACTCTTCCAGTTCTGGCTCCAGTTGAAATGAAGTCATCGTGTCCTCTCTTTGGTTACAAGTTATTTAGTTTTTTATGTGCTGCGCCGTTTAACAAGCCGTAGCGGATTGTAGGTCAGCACTACGCTGCCCTCCTGATTAACCACTCGGTTGAGTGTTCGTGCGAGGCCACGGTCAGGTTTGGATGTAGGGCGAGTTTCGATAACCTCACACTCAATATGGATGGTGTCACCCACATGAGTAGGCCCTTTAATGTCAATTTCTGCATTTAAAAAGGCAAGCCCAACATCCTGAATTGCAGCCAGTAGCAAACCTTCGGCAAAGCCGTAGACCATTGCACCAGGCACTACCCGCCCCTGTAGCGCCATATCGCTACGATCAGCGGTGTTGGTGAAGACCTCTTCAGTCAACCAGGTGAGGTTTACGTAATTGACCAGATCTGTTTCGGTGATGGTGCGTTTATGGGTGTGGAAGCAAGAACCCACCGCAAGATCTTCCCAGTAAAAACCGGTACCAATAAGCTGACTTTCCTCTTTCATACTTAAATCCCCTCCAGAAAAAAGATATATTATATATTAAAAGAGAACCGCAAAGGTAAAAGTCTATTCTTAATTATCCAAGCTGCGGACAGAGATATTCAGAGCGCAGCTGGCTGCATAATAGTTATGCGACAAAGTAGACCCAGACCCAGACCCAGAGCCATTGCTGATTCTTAAGCCGCTCATTGATAAAGAGGCTGTGCTGCGGTGTAATTTTGCATTTGCTAAAAAGACCGGATAGCACATGAAGTTATGCATACCAAAGGGCCACTAGCGCGGGGGGGGGCATGTTAAAAACGTGAATGCGCTGCTTTCAGGCTGTAACGATGAAGTATGGGGTGTTATTTAGGATGGCGAATGGGTAGTTACTCAGCGAGTAGTAAAAACCAGGGGTAACAGCTCAGGTCAAGGCAAAAAATGTGAGTTTACAAGTGTCAAAGACCATTTTTGAACGCAGAAATAGCGTAACTCAGAAGTTAACCAATAAAAAAGGGCAGGTAATAAAACTCCCTGCCCTTTTTAGTAAAGCATGGCGACAACTATTGAAAATCAGTTGTCGCCCTTCAAGCTATTCAGGATAATAGTAAAAATACTCGCTCTGCATAGGCACATCGACTCTAAACACCCTGCTTCCACGACAGTTGTCGATTGTAAAAAAGGTCTCGCCATAACGATAGTAGCCACCGCTATAAGAGTTACCGTAAAGGTAGCCAGAGCCGGCGAGCACACCTGGTATGGTAAAGGCACCGCCTGCATCGGAGGAACCCGCAAGAGATTGCCCGTTCGACCAGCTATTATAACCAAGGTCAACCGGCCCTTCCGCAGTCCCAAACTGATTATAGGTAGAACCCTCTATGGAGCAGACATCAGGGCTGTTAACATCAATCACTACCTGCTGATTCGCCCGGTCAATAAAGCCTCGACCATTTTCTGACCAAACAGGTCCTAACGGCAAGTTTGCAGCCAAAAATTCACCGTTACTATCAGTAACCCCTATAACAGAGTTAGAATCGTTGTCATACACAGTTACGCTTTGACCAGGCAAGGGGTCGCCCGCAGCATCAAAAACAGTGATCAGGGCTGAGCCTGTCGCGCTGCCCTTCAGGTCCAACACAGCAGGCTCGACCGAAGGTAACTGAAAACCCCTTCCAAAGCCCGTCGCCGAATGGCTGAGCCAGCTGTCACCCGAAACAGGAAGCATAACCGGGCCATAGCTTTCCGCATTTGCTGGCACGTTAATCTCTCCGTTTAACTCCGCATTTCCACCAAACAGAAAGAACATCTGAAATATTTCAAGCCCTATTGTTGAAGGTGAAACAGATGGATCAAGAGCACCGGTAACCGATGCCCAAACAGTGGGCAGATGAATATCCCGCTCACAAGAGCCCGCATCGGGGCCTAGCTCTCCCTCATACTCATCACCACAGGAGTAAAGATCAAAGTCTTCATTATGAACCCAGTTAACACCACCGTAGGAGAAGGGGACTTCGATGTCACCATAGAAACCCTCTTCACCACAGGCCGCATCCATCGCAATGTTGTAGTAACCATCGGCATCAGTTGTTACATCAGTGATGCCACAGCCGTCGTCACCATTAGATACCATTAGATGATTCGGCATTGGCAAGCCATCGGGGCCGTAGAGTATACCTGACAACACAAACACAAAGTCAGGATCAACAATATTCACCCAGTAACTGGCCGCTGAGGTATTGCCCGCAGCATCTGTCGCTGTAACTGTCAGCTCACAATAACTGTAAAAATAGTTGACACTCCCTGGCGCGGTGAAGGTCGTTCCGACAGATGCGCCAGAAGGAGCACCCACATAGCCGGCTGGGTTCATTTCGCCATTACCATCGCCGCTACCATAGCATTGAGCAGACCAGGTTCCATCAACAGTGGAGCCTTCCGGGTCAGTCACCATGGCGGACACGTCAAGCTCAGCGCCCACATTGATGCTACCCCACAACCCGACCTCA
>Ga0190303_1000945_pt1 | contig 11940 bp, 10 predicted proteins | sample 48700701_MG_FD_161672 | JGI IMG/M metagenome (GOLD analysis project Ga0190303, IMG submission 161672) | Hydrothermal vent sediment bacterial communities from Southern Trench, Guaymas Basin, Mexico - 4870-07-0-1_MG | ecosystem: Environmental > Aquatic > Marine > Hydrothermal vents > Sediment ...
TTGAGGGAAAATGGGTAGTTGTTGATGATGCTAAAAATGAATTTCCTGTAAATAAAGATGATTTTTCAGTTGAAATTAAGAATGAAAAAATAACTTTTGATTGTGTTTTTAATGCTATTCATGGTCATCCAGGTGAAGACGGAACTATTTTAGCTTATTTTGATTTAATTGGATTAAAACATACATCTGCTCCTTTTTACCAAATGGCATTAACTTTTAATAAACGTGATACACTAAGTATTTTAAAGCCGCATGGTATAAAAACTGCAACGTCTTATTACCTTGATAAAGGTGATAAAATTAATACTAAAAAAATTATTCTAAAAGTTGGGTTACCTTGCTTTGTAAAACCAAATAATGCTGGTTCTAGCTTTGGAATTTCAAAAGTTAAAACAGAAGCTGAAATTCTTCCTGCAATTGAAAAAGCTTTTAAAGAAGATTCTCAAATTTTAATCGAAGAATTTTTAGACGGCCCAGAAATTACAATTGGTGTTTTAGAGTACCAAAATAAAATTACGGTTTTACCTATGACTGAAATAATTACAGATAATGATTTCTTTGACTATGAAGCAAAATATTTAGGAAAAAGTGAAGAAATTACCCCTGCACAAATTTCAGATGAAATTCATCTAAAATTAGAAAAAGTGGCTACTCAAGTATATCAAATATTAAATATGAGTGGTTTTTCACGTGCTGAATATATTTTAGTAAATAACGAACCTTATTTTTTAGAAATTAATACCGTACCAGGTTTAACTGATGCTAGTCTAATTCCACAACAAGCAGCCGAAGCAGGTATAAGTTTAGAAGAACTTTTTCATAACGCCATTGAAATGGCTTTAAACAATTAATTATGAGAAGAGCAATTTTCCCTGGATCTTTTGATCCAATAACGTTAGGTCATGTTGATATTATTAATAGAGCATTACCATTGTTTGACGAAATTATTATTGCAATTGGTATAAATACCGATAAAAAATATATGTTTTCATTAAAGGAACGTGTTGAGTTTATAAAAGAAAATTATGCTGATGAACCTAAAATTAAAGTTGAAACCTATACAGGATTAACAATTGATATTTGTAAAAAATTAAATGTAGATTTTATCTTAAGAGGTTTAAGAAATCCTGCCGATTTTGAATTTGAAAAAGCTATTGCACAAACCAATAGAAAATTATCCAATATAGAAACTGTATTCTTATTAACATCAGCAGATACTGCTTTTATCAGTTCAAGTATTGTACGTGATATTTTACGAAACGGTGGCAATATTGAAGGGTTTGTACCTAAAAGTGTTCTTAATAAATAGCTAGAACAATTATGAATAAATTATTTTACTTCCTTTTTATTGTCATAATTGCCTCTTGTACAAAAACCGAAAAAACTTCAAAGTTTAATTTTACCACTAAGTTTGAGAAATCCTTAGGAACCGAAACTACAACTTATAAAGAAACTATTGAATATTATAATAACTTAGCTAATACATACTCTGAAATTTCTATTCTAAAAATGGGAGAAACAGATAGTGGTTTCCCTCTTCATTTAGTAATTTTTAATAGTTCAAAAAAGTTTGAATTATCCGAAATTAAAAACAGTAATAAAATTCTTATTTTAATAAATAATGGTATTCACCCAGGAGAATCTGATGGTATAGACGCCTCAATGCTTTTATTAAGAGATATCGTTCAAGATGCTAATAAAATAAAATATTTAGAAAATGTTATTATTGCAGTAATTCCAATTTATAATATTGGAGGCGCTTTAAATAGAAGTAGCACATCACGTGCAAACCAAAATGGACCAAAAGAATATGGATTCAGAGGAAATGCAAGAAACTTTGATTTAAATAGAGATTTTATAAAATCTGACAAAAAAAATGCTCGTGCTTTTGCCAAAATATTTCATTTAATAAATCCTGATATTTTTATAGATAATCATGTCAGTAATGGGGCAGATTATCAATATGGTATAACTCATTTATTTACTCAACATAATAAACTAGGCAATGAATTAGGTGAATTTATTGAATCTAAAATGAGACCTAGTATAGAAGCCTCGCTATTAAAAAAAAATATTTCAATAACACCATACGTTAATGTTTGGGGTAAAACTCCTGAAGAAGGGTTTAGCCAGTTTTTTGACTCTCCTCGTTACTCAAGTGGTTACACAACTTTGTTCAATACACTCGGTCTTATGGTTGAAACCCATATGCTAAAACCTTACAAACAACGTGTTGAACAAACTTATAGTTTTATGGAAACTACTATTGATTTTGCTATAAAAAACAGCACTAAAATAAAAGAATTACGTAGCAAGGCTGCTGAAAAGATAATTGCAAATAAAACATATCCCATATCTTTTGAATTAAATAAGAGTAAGTTTGAAACGTTACAATTTAAAGGCTACGAAGGAAATTATATTGATAGTAAAGTTACAAATGGAAAGCGTTTGTTTTATGATAGGTCAAAACCATATACAAAGCCTGTAAAATATTACAACCAATATAAACAAAAGAAATAATCATTCCAAAAGCTTATATTTTAAAGCAAGGTTGGTGGAAAATTTTAGATCGTTTAAATGATAATAATATTGAATTTACAGTATTTAAAAATGACACTACCATAACTGTTAAAGAACAATATATTAAAGATTATAAAACAAGTTCAAGGGCTTACGAGGGCCATTATAAGCATTCTAATACAATAGTAACTGAGACACAAAAAGAAGTATATTTCAAAAAAGGTGATATGTATATTCCTGTGCATCAATCAGGAGTAAGATATTTAATAGAAACTCTAGAAGCTGAAGCTACCGACTCCTTTTTTAACTGGAATTTCTTCGATACAATTCTTCAGCAAAAAGAAGGATATTCAGGATATGTTTTTGAAGATATTGCTGAATTGTTTTTAAATGAAAATCCTAAAGTTCAAGAATTACTAAACCAAAAAATTAATACGGATAAAGATTTTGCAAAAAATCCAAGAGCACAATTAAATTTTGTCTATAAAAACACACCATACTACGAGCTAGCATATTTAAAGTTGCCTATTTACAAAGTTTATTAATAATTTAAATGTTAATTTTTAAAATACCTGTTATGTATTTATATTTAAAATTAACTTTTAGCTAATTTTCTTAAAGCCACCCATTGCCTAAACATATCTCTAGAATCAGCTGCAGGGTAACCAACAACCGTTTTACCTGCTTCAACATCGTTCATAACCCCCGAACCACCGCCAACAACAGCACCTGAATGGATAGTCACATGGTCTTTTATAGAAGAACTCCCTCCAATAATAACGCCATCTCCTAAGGTAACGGAACCGGCCAAACCGCTACTTCCTGCCATAATGCAAGAACGTCCTAAAACACAATTATGAGCAATTTGAACCAAATTATCAATCTTACACCCATCTCCTATTATTGTTGAACTAAATTTTGCACGGTCAACCGTAGAATTTGCACCAATTTCAACATAATTTCCAATTACAACATTCCCAATTTGAGGAATTTTTACTAATCCTCTTCCATCATCACTCGGCCTGTAACCAAATCCATCAGCTCCAATACTTACATTAGTATGAAAAATACAAAAATTGCCAATTTTAGAACGTTCTCTAATAACCGTTCCCGACCAAATAATAGTATTATCACCTATTTTTGTTTCATCGAAAATAGTGACATTCGGATATAAAATAACTTCATTTCCTATAACAACATCTTTACCTACATAACAATTTGCTCCAATTTTACAGCCATTTCCAATATGTGCAGATTCGTGAACCACGGCAGTTGGATGAATATCAATATCTAAATGAGGTGGATCTGGATTAAAAACCTCTAATAGTTTTGCCATTGCTAAATCGGCATTTTTAACCTTTATTAATGCTCTATTCTCTCCTGTTTCAATTGTTAAATTATCATTAACTATAGCCGCACAAGCATTAGATGTTTTCCATAAATGCACATACTTTCTATTTCCAATAAAACTAATTTGATTTTGAGTTGCTTTTTCTAATTGCTCTGGACCCAAAAATTTTTGATTGGTATTTCCTACTAACTCTCCTCCTATAATTGCATTGATTTCTTTAATTGTAAATGACTTCATTAATTTTATTTTTTTTGAATCAAAAGTGAATTTGACTTATAAATATATTGCTAAATATATAGTATAAACTACTTGTACTATTTAATTAAAAGAATCCACTAAACTAAAAATCTGAACAATAACTTCAACTACATTGTTTTCATTTACAAAAATATTATAAATAAAGGTACTTTCCTTTTATTTTACTCAAAATTCCGTATTTTTCAAACTTCAAAATTATCTACTATTAATGAAAGTATGTATTGCAGAAAAACCAAGTGTTGCACGTGAAATTGCTACTGTTTTAGGAGCAACAACAAAACGTGATGGCTATTACGAAGGAAATGGTTACGCAGTTACTTACACTTTTGGTCATTTATGTACTTTATTTGAGCCTAATGATTATAAACCCCATTGGAAAAGCTGGAATTTGAATAATTTACCCATGCTTCCTGAAAAATTTCAAACCAAAGTTATTTCAAATGACGGAATTCAAAAACAATTCAATATCGTTAAAAGTTTATTTGATAAAGCTGATGTTATTATAAATTGTGGTGATGCCGGACAAGAAGGTGAATTAATTCAACGCTGGGTAATTAATCAGGCTAAATATAAAGGTGAAGTTAAACGTTTATGGATCTCTTCATTAACTACTGAAGCTATAAAAGAAGGGTTTCAAAATTTAAAACCTTCAGCAAATTATGATAATTTATATTACGCCGGTTTTTCAAGAGCCATTGGAGATTGGTTATTAGGAATGAATGCCACAAGGCTATATACTGTTAAACATGGCGGCTTTAAACAACTATTATCTGTTGGAAGAGTACAAACTCCAACTTTAGCAATGCTAGTAAGCAGGTTTAAAGAAATTGAAAATTTTAAACCTCAACCTTATTGGGAACTACAAACATTGTATAGAGAAACTATTTTTAATTGTGAAGAAGGTAGGTTTCTAAAAAAAGAGGAAGGTGAAATTTTTGCTAATAAAGTAAAAGAAAGTGATTTTGAGATAGTTTCTGTTACTAAAAAGGCGGGGAAAGAATATGCTCCAAAATTATTTGATTTAACAGGTTTACAAGTGTATTGCAATAATAAATTTAGTTTTTCAGCTGATGAAACACTAAAAATTGTTCAAAAATTATACGAACAAAAAGCAGTTACCTACCCAAGAGTTGACACCACTTTTTTACCAAATGATGTATACCCAAAAATAGCTGGTATTTTAAAAAAATTAACCAATTATAGTAAATTAACTCGACCTCTACTTACTAAAAAAATAAAAAAATCGAGTAAAGTATTCAACGATAAAAAAGTAACCGATCATCACGCTATAATTCCGACAGGAGTTCAAATAAATTTACAATACAATCAGCAACAAGTGTATGATATAATTACCAAACGATTTATTGCTGTGTTTTATGATGAATGTAAAGTTTCAAATACTGCCGTAATCGGAAAAGCTGATGAAGTTACTTTTAAAACCACTGGAAAAGAAATTTTAGAAAAAGGTTGGAGAATTGTTTTTGATACTACGGCAAAAATCAATACAAGTTCTGAAGAGAAATTAACACTAGGAATATTACCCACATTTACAAAAGGTGAAAAAGGCTCTCATATCCCTTCATTTTTAGAAAAACAAACAAAAGCACCTAGCTATTATACAGAAGCAACACTTTTACGAGCTATGGAAACTACCGGAAAACAAGTTGATGATGATGAAATGCGTGAATTAATGAAAGAAAATGGTATTGGACGTCCTTCAACAAGAGCCAATATTATTGAAACACTTTTTAAACGCAAATATATTGTTCGTAAAAAGAAACAACTTCATCCTACACAAACTGGCATACAGTTAATTGATACTATTCAAAATGAACTGTTAAAATCTGCTGAATTAACTGGTCAATGGGAGAAAAGATTAAAAGAAATTGAACAAGGAACTTTTAACGCCGGAACATTTATAAAAAACATGAAAAAAATGGTAGATGATTTGGTGTATGAAGTTCGTTCTGAAACTAAAAGAGCTAATATTTCATCAACAAATTCTACTAAAATTTCAAGCAACAAAACAAAACCTATAAAAACTGGAATTACTTCTAAAAAATGTCCAATGTGCAAAAATGGCACTATTTTAAAAGGGAAAACAGCGTATGGCTGCAGTAACTATAAAAATGGTTGTACATTTCTTCTTCCATTTAGTTTTTTAGATAAAAAGATATCAGAAAATCAATATGTTAGGCTATTACAAAAAGGATGCACTGTAAATTTAAAAGGTTTTAAAACTGAATCAGGTACAAGTGAAGGCTTGGTTCGTTTTGATGAGCAATTCAATTTAGTACTTGAAGAAAAGAAAACAGTAATATCTGAAAAACATGAGATTCCTGCCTCCGCAGGAATGACAGAGAAAAATTCTGAAAAACTAAACTGTCCAAAATGTAAAAAAGGAACAATTCTAAAAGGAAAAACAGCATACGGTTGTAGTGAATTTAAAAATGATTGTAATTTCCTTTTTAGTTTTGATGAAATTAGAAAAAAAGCTGAAGGTAAAAAGCTTACCAAAGAATTAGTTTATAAAATTTTAAATGGAAAAGCTTAAAAAACCGCTACATCATCAACATTTTATAATTTTTAAGCCACACGGTTATTTAAGTCAGTTTGTAAATAATCAAACAAGGCGTAAAAACAAAAAAATGCTAGGTGAACTATACAGTTTTCCTGAAAATACAATGGCTATTGGACGCTTAGATGAAACATCAGAAGGTTTATTATTACTAACCACAGATGGAAAAACAAGTGAATTTATTAGAAGCTCTAAAGTAGAAAAAGAATATTATGCTCAAGTTGATGGAAAAATTACTTCAGAAGCTATTGAACAATTAAAAAATGGTGTAGAAATTAGTATTGAAACTGGTGCATATTTTACAAAAAAATGTACTGTTAAAAATCTAAAAAAAACACCTCAACTTCCTGAAAGAGCAAAAAAAATAAGAGATGAAAGACACGGACCAACAAGCTGGATTTCAATAACCTTAACCGAAGGGAAATTTAGACAAGTTCGCAAAATGACTGCGATTGTTGGTTTTCCAACACTTCGATTAGTACGAGTTAGAATTGGAGCAATAAAAATAAATAATATGAAAGCTGGGGAAGTAAAAGAAGTAACTAACTTTTAAAGTTTGGTTTCTTTTCACTGTTCACTCTTCACACACTTCCTTCTCGTTAAATTTCTGTTAAACAAAAAAGTCTCAAAACTAATTAATAAAATAATTCTTAAATTGTTGCTTTAAATTTTTTACTAACCAAATTTATAATATGATTACACTTCGTATTAATGGAGAAAAGTACACAATTGATGTTGCTCCAGATATGCCCTTACTTTGGGCTATTAGAGATGTTATAGGACTCCCCGGAACCAAATATGGTTGTGGAATTGGAGTGTGTGGATCTTGTAAAGTACTTTTGGATAATTCTCCTGTGCAATCTTGTATGATTCCTGTTTCAGCAGCTGAAGGAAAAGATATTATCACTATTGAAGGTGAATCTGATAATTTACAATTATTACAAGAATCTTGGGTAGCACTTAATGTTGCACAATGTGGATTTTGCCAACCAGGGCAGCTAATAGCCGCTGCTGCATTACTTGACAAAAATGACAATCCAAGCGATGAAGATATAAATGAAGCTATGATTGGTAATATTTGTCGATGTGGAACTTACCAACGTATTAAAGATGCTATTCGTAGAACTGTTGAACTTAAAAACCAAGACTAATTATGGGTACTATAAAAAATATAAGTCGTAGAACTTTTGTTAGAAGTATTGGTTTGGCTTCAGGTGGGTTAATTTTAGCGTGTAATACATCTATTTTTTCAGATAAAGAAAAAGAAGAAATTAAAAACTTAGTAGATTTTAATCCAAACTTATTTGTTCAATTAAATTCTGATGGAAGTTTAATTTTAATTGCTTCGCGTTCCGAAATGGGCAACGGTGTACGAACTTCACTAACATCAGTAATAGCTGATGAGATGGAAGCCGATTGGAATAAAGTAATTGTAAAACAAGCCACTGGAGATGCTAAATATGGCGATCAAAATACAGATGGATCTCGTAGTATTCGTTATTTATATGAAACAATGCGACAAATGGGTGCTATGGCAAAAGCACTATTAATTACTGCTGCTGCACAAATTTGGCAAGTACCAGCATCTGAATGTACCGCTGAAAATCATTTTGTAATCCATTCTAGTGGTAAAAAAATAGCATTTGGCGATTTGGTAGAAACTGCCAAATCTTTAGAAATACCAACTGAAATACAATTAAAAAATCCTAAAGATTTTAAATATATAGGTAAACATTTAAGAAGTGTAGATGCCGAAGAATACTCAAACGGAAGTGCTGTGTTTGGTTTAGATAAACGCATTCCAAATATGAAGTTTGTTGCCATTCAACGTTGTCCTACTACCTTCGGAACAGTAAAATCTTTCAATAAAACCGAAGCATTAAAAATAGTTGGAGTTGAAGATGTAATTGAAATTCCAAGAATTGAAAAACCATTTGGTGCACTAGGTGGTGTTGCTGTTATTGCAACAAATACTTGGGCTGCTTTTAAAGGTAGAGATGCTTTAAAAATTGAATGGAATTATGGTGATAATGGAGCCTATGATTCAGAAAAGTATATGAATCAAATAACTAAAAATGTTCATAAGCAGGGTAAAGTTGGAAAAGATACTGGGAATGTAAATAAAGCTTTTAAAAATGCACATAAAGTTATTGAAAGCACATACCAATTACCTCATTTATCTCACGCACCAATGGAAGTTCCTAATGCAATAGCTTGGGTACAAGGTGATTCTTGTGAAGTTTGGGCTCCAACACAAGCTCCACAAACTACTAGAAAAGAGGTTGTAGATTATTTAAAAACTACAGAAGAAAAAGTAACTATTAATGTGACACTATTGGGCGGAGGTTTTGGAAGAAAATCAAAACCTGATTATGTAGTTGAAGCTGTTATAGTTTCCAAAACTATTAATGCGCCAGTACAGGTTGTTTGGTCTCGTGAAGATGATATAAAACACGGGTATTATCACACAACTAGTGCGCAATATTTAAAAGCTTCATTAGATAAAAATGGAAATGTTACTGGTTGGCTACATAGATTTGCCTTACCTTCAATTGTTTCTACTTTTCAGCCTGGAGTTGATTATGCTGCTGGGTTTGAAATAGCAAGTGCTGCTAATATTCCTTTTGATATAAAAAATATTAAAGTTGAAATAGGTAAGGCTCCTGCTCATGTTAGAATTGGTTGGTTACGATCGGTAATTAATATTCCTCACGGTTTTTCTGAAAATGTATTTGTAGATGAATTAGCTGTTGCTGCAAACAAAGATCCTTTAGAATTTAGATTAAATTTAATTGGAAATGATAGAATTGAAGATACCAAAGACCCAATTAAGTATAATACTGCTAGACTTAAAAATGTACTAAAAATAGCAACCAAAAATGCCAAATGGGGAAAAGAACTTCCTGAAGGGCATGCTTATGGTTTAGCTGTTCATTATAGTTTTTATACGTATGTAGCCTCTGTGGTTGAAGTTTCTGTAATAAACAACAAAGTAAAAGTCCATAACGTGTATACAGTTATTGATTGTGGTACTGTGGTAAACAAAAATATTGTTGAAGCTCAAATGCAAGGCTCCGCAATTTTTGGAATGTCATTAGCTTTTTACGGAAAAATTACGGCTAAAAATGGTGCAATTGAACAAAGTAATTATCATGATTATAAAATGGTGAGAATGAATGAGATTCCAAAAGTTCATGTTGAAATTGTAGAAAGTACCGAAAGACCAACAGGTGTTGGAGAACCTGGTGTACCAGTTATCGCTCCGGCAATTGTAAATGCAATATTTAAAGTAACGGGGAAAAGATATTATAATTTACCTTTGTCTGATTACGGATTAGTATAAATTTTCATGAATAACTGGATAGAATTACTCCTAGATTTTAAAAGCAAAAGGCAACCCGTTGCTTTAGTTACAATAACTAAAGTTTTAGGTTCGGCACCTTGTAAGCTAGCTTCAAAAATGATAGTTACTAAGCAAAAAGAAATTTTTGGAACTATTGGAGGTGGAAAATTAGAATTTCAAGTTATTGATGAGGCTGTAATTGCAATTAATGAAAATAAAATAAAAGAATTCTCATATACTTTAGGACCTGAATTTGAACAATGCTGTGGTGGTAAAGTTGAATTAATTATAGAACCTATGAATCAAACTCCTGAATTATTTTTATTTGGCGCAGGACATATTGGCGTAGAAATTTGTCATATTTTAAAAGGCACTCCTTTTAATATTACATTGTTAGACACACGTGAAAATTGGGGAAAAACAATTGACATTGATTCAACTATTACTTTTTCTGATATAAATTTCGATTTATATAAACAGCAGGTAAATTGGGGGAAAAATTGCTACATAGTAATTATGACACACGATCATAAACTCGATTTTGAAATAACTGCATTAGCACTTCACTCTGAAACTAAGTATATTGGACTAATTGGTAGTAAAACCAAAAAGAATAAATTTAATAACATGCTTAGAAATGAATTAAATTTTGAAGCTGGTATTTCACCCGTTCATTGTCCTGTTGGTATAGATATTGGTGGGCATACACCAAAAGAGATAGCTATTAGTATTGCTGCAGAATTATTGAAAGAATACTATGGAAAATAACACCGTTTTTGTACTGTTGGCTGGTGGGAAATCAAAAAGAATGGGTGTTGATAAAGGCTTACTTAAATACAAGCAAACCTTTTGGATTATAGAGCAATTAAACAGAATTTCAAAAACTTCAATTTCTAAAGTTTTTATTGGATTAGGATATAATTATCAACATTATTTTGATGCAATTCCTTGGTTTAAAAATGCAACCAATAATTACATAGATTTTCAAGGGTTACATATTAAAATTGTGATTAACAAACAACCAGAATTTGGATCATTTTCGACACTACAAACTGTTTTAAAGAAATTAAAACCAAACTCTAACATACTTTTAAATCATATTGACATCCCTATTTTAAATTCAAAAGAACTACAAAAAATTATTGAAATTAATAACTCAATTGTTATTCCCAATTTTAAAGGTAAAAATGGACATCCTATAAAAATGGAGTGTATTTTTTGGAAATATTTATTAAGTTTAGATAATACTGATGCTGAAGCTCGGTTAGATTTACAAATTAAAAAAATAAACCCTACCAAAATTTCAAGAATTGAAGTTTTTGATAGGGCTATTTTAAAGAATTTAAATACTAAAAAAGATTGGATTTCTTTTTTAAATAAGGCTAATTAAACACCTCGAGATTACCCACTATTATGATACATAGCAATGATAATAACTTCTTAAGTTTAACTATTTTTATACATTCTTCTCTTAAATACTTCAAATGAATTACTTTCCCTGGAGTTTTATATTTTTTAAGATTATAAAAAATTATGAATTACTGTCATAAACACCTTGCTAGCTACTATGAAACTTAATTTTTATGCATAATATTTTTTTTTCTAATTTATTACCATTCATTAAAAATAACTTCTATATTTGTACTTTATTCATTTTATTATGAATGAGTAATTTAAGTTGTTTAAAATCAAAATCTAACTATCTATGAAAACTTACTTTAAAGCATTTTTTTTACTGTTACTAATAAATTCATGTTCCCCTGAAGAAGCTCTTTATTTTGGAGTACTTACTACACAGGTTCAACCTGAAAATTCTGGAACTATAGCTACCATTAGTCAATCTAATAGTAACGTGGTACAATTATATGCAGTACCTGCTAAGGATTATAT
>Ga0190303_1000946_pt1 | contig 11939 bp, 9 predicted proteins | sample 48700701_MG_FD_161672 | JGI IMG/M metagenome (GOLD analysis project Ga0190303, IMG submission 161672) | Hydrothermal vent sediment bacterial communities from Southern Trench, Guaymas Basin, Mexico - 4870-07-0-1_MG | ecosystem: Environmental > Aquatic > Marine > Hydrothermal vents > Sediment ...
ATAGCGAACACTGCCGTGAAACTTGTTACCACCGGACTTGGTGACGAGGTTGACCACAGCGCCCTGGCCACGGCCGTATTCGGCACTGACGCCACCGGTAACCACCTGAACTTCATCAATGGTATCAAAGTTCAGCGCCGCGCCCCAGGTATGGGTCAGCGGGTCCGTGGTATCGGCCCCGTCCACCATGTACACGTTATCACTACTTGACCCACCGAGCATCGTCGGGTTATTCCCCTCAATGGCACCCGGCATAATGGACATAATCGACTGGTATTGTCTGTCATTACTGATTTTTGAAATGAATTCCGAAGTCACGTTCGTGGAAGTGGCACTGGCAGTAGTATCCACGAGAGGTGCCTCGGCCGTAACAACAATCTCTTCTGAAACGGACGCTTCCTTCATTTCTATATTAACCGTAATTGTTGAACCCAGTGCGAGGGTGAGATTCTTCCGCACATAGGGACTGAAACCAGACAGGGTTGCATCCAGCTGGAAATTCTTTCCCGGCGGAAGCAGGTTAAACCGATAGGTACCTTTTTCATCTGAAACTACGGCACGCTGGCCCATTAAGCTGGGGCCGGTGAGCTTGATGGTGACACCGGGAAGCGGATTGCCGCCTACCGTAACCTTTCCGGTCAGAACACTGTATTTTTCCTGAGAAAAACCAAATGTTGCAATCACCAACATGAGAACCCATACAAACTTTTTCATACGTTTGACCTCCATTTGTAATAATCACTTACATTTACAAATCTGAAAAAAAGACCCTTTTTCTCCCTCCTTTCAGTTTTATTGGAACTTGAAAATAGTTTTGCATAAATACAAAAACTTGTCAACAATTTCTGTCGCAATTTCTGTCGCCACTTTTACCCTGCCACCGTACTCCGGTAACAAAAGAAAAGAAAAAATATTTAAAAAAAAAGGACCCGCCTTTTCGGGTGGGTCCTTTTTGGGAATAAAGCAACTATTTTTTACTTGTGGATTCCTGCCTTGTGCTCTTTTCGCATCTCAGCCGCCAGTTCCTTGATTTCAACCAGGTCTTTCTTCATCTTGGCATAGCCATACCACGTGGCATAGTCCGGAAACATGTGGAAAGATGCCTGTAATGTTTTCATTCTGTGGTCCATGAACATCTCATAGAGAATTTCCTCGATATGGGTATGAACATCATAAAATTCCAGGAGATCCGGATACTGTCTGCCATCTTTTGATTTGATGATTCCATCTTTGTAGAGACCGGAAACCGTATCAATCGCCTCTGCAAACAATTTGTCTGCGGCCTTCAGCATCTGGTCCGCATTTTTCATATTTTCGTCCACAAAATTTTTACTGTGGCACTTCATGCAGACGTCTGTGATCCGCTTCCTTTCCGCATCAAAGGATGCCTTGTCCAGGCGGGCCAGTTTGCCTGCCTTGACAACGTCCAATCTTGCAGTGGGTTTCCCATCTGCATCCAGTACGCCCAGCCCCTGCAGAATTGTTACCCGGTATCCCATCCATTCCTTGTCCGCTTCCGGCAATCGCAGGCCGAGAAAACCCCATGCCGTCATCACTCTGTGGTTTCCATCCGGCATATGACAGGTCTGGCATTTGGGGCCGCGGTTCTTGTTCTTCGGATCAATTTCCCGGTTCAAAAGATAGGTGACCCCATGCTTGGATCCGGACCACATTTCCCACTGGGCATGGTCAAAACCGGTATGGCAGGTCATGCATGCTTCCGGTTCCTGAGCTTCTTTCTTGGAAAACATGTGTCGGGTATGACAGTTCTGGCAATCCATCCCATACTTATAATATTTCCGTTCCGGTGTCTGCCGGGCAGCATCGTCCTTCAGCCCCAGGGTATGGCAGCCACCGCACCCCTTCTGCCCCGCATTGTACGCCATGGGCTGCATATGGAAGGTCGGCATCGCCTTCAGCGCCACCATTCCCAGAGCATGTTTCCCCGAAAGGTACTGTTTCGCTTGTTTCGGGTGGCACATCTGGCAGGTTTTGATGGTAGGCAGCTTTGCCTTATCCACATCATTCATGCCCTGGTGGGCTTCCCCGTGGCATGAACTGCATTCCAGGCTTTCCGCCATCTTGCCCCGGTTGAAGTCCTTGACAATCCCCGGTGTCACTTTTTTGTGGCACTCCTCACATTTGGAGTTCACCGCCTGAACCGGTACTGCCATCACAAACAGCACCATCGCGGCAAAAATCCCTGCACAAAAATTTTTCATCTGCTCCTCCTTCTACTTTCAATTTCATCTCAACATGTTACCAATATAGCATGTTACGCCTCCTTCGCAAGTCCGAAATTGACCTATGTTAATTTTTTTCCCTTTTGGTTCTCAAGAAAACTTTGAAAAAAATGAAAAATTCTTGAAATCGCTATTGAAACGCATGAATGAAGTTCTCTCTGAAATCGCAGGTGAAACTGCCCGAACCAACACAATGGAAAGAGTGTTCTTGTCAATTTGTGCTGGTTTTTGTGTTACACTTTTTTATGGAAGTTCGAAACAGGGAACACCGAAAACATCTCTAAGAGGAGGTTTTCTTGAAAACACTGCTTTCAGGAAATGAGGCAATTGCCCGAGGCGCGTACGAGTACGGTTGTGTTTTTGCAGCCGCCTACCCCGGAACTCCCAGTACCGAAATACTGGAAAACATTGCGAAATATAAAGAAATCAAAAGCCAATGGGCACCCAACGAAAAAGTTGCGATGGAGGTTGCCATCGGTGCTGCCATGGCCGGTGCCCGGTCCCTCTGTGCCATGAAGCATGTGGGTGTCAATGTGGCGGCGGACCCCTTGATGAGTTTTGCGTTCATGGAGGTAAAAGGAGGCTTTGTGCTGGTTTCCGCAGACGATCCCGGTATGCATTCGTCGCAAAATGAACAGGACAACCGGAATTACGCAAAATTTGCAAAAATACCGGTTCTGGACCCCAGCGATTCGGATGAGGCCAAGCGCTTTGTAGGAGAGGCCTTCAAGATTTCGGAAACCTTCCATACCCCGGTAATGCTCCGTACCACCACACGGACATCCCACGGGAAAGGGCTTGTGGAACTGGGAGAACCGATAGAACGAAAAGTCTCCGGCTTTGAAAAGAATTTTGAAAAACTGGTCGTGCTCCCCATGAACGCGCGCAAATTGCGTGTATGCGCCGAAGAACGGCTCCGAAAACTGGAAACTTTCGCAGAAAACACTAATCTTAATTTTGAAGAGCCTGGTGAAGGGCGTATCGGGTTCATTACCTCCGGCATCGCCCACGTTCACCTGAAAGAAGTGCTGCCCAACGCGCCGATTCTGAAAATCGGCATGCCCTACCCTCTGCCCCTGAACAAAATACGGGATTTTGTCTCCCGCTTTGACCGGGTCATTGTGGTGGAAGAACTGGACCCCTTTGTGGAAGAACAGATTCTCGCTGCCGGAATGAAAGTGGAAGGGAAAAACCTGATCCCCGGAATCTGGGAACTGAACCCTGAAATTATCAGGGAGACTCTGGGAAAAGAAGGGATTATCCCGGCAAAAGAACGGAAACAGACGACGAAAGCCGACGCGATTCCCCGTCCGCCTGTTTTCTGCCCCGGCTGCCCCCACTTAGGCATTTTCCATGCCCTGAAAAAGGCAAAGGCAAAGATTATCACCGGCGATATCGGCTGCTACACCCTGGCGGCGATTCCGCCGTTCAATGCAATGGACACTTGTGTATGTATGGGCGCGTCCATTGGCAACGCAATCGGCATTGAGAAGGCAACGGGTTCGGGTAAGGGAATTGCCGCTGTCATCGGCGATTCCACCTTCACTCATTCCGGACTCACCGGCCTGGTGGACGCCATCATGAACAACAGCCACATAACAATTGTCATTTCAGACAACAGTATCACAGCAATGACAGGCGGCCAGCCGGACCCCCGGACCGGTTGGGACATTCATCATGAAGAAAACACGCCGATGGATTTTGAAATTGTTGCCCGGGCAATGGGAGTGGATCATGTCTACCCGGTAGATCCGACAGACATGGCACCAACCTTTGAAGTGGTAAAGCGGGAACTGGAAGCCGACCACCTGTCGGTCATTATCAGCCAGGCTCCCTGTGTGCTCTATCCGAAAAAGGTTAAACGGGACAAGTTTTTTACCTTCCTGGACAACTGTACCGCCTGCACCATGTGTTCCAGAATCAACTGCCAGGCCATCACCCGGTCCAGCGAGCTGACAGAGAAGGGGCGGAATAAATGGCAGATTAACGTGGATCTCTGTACCGGTTGCGGGCTCTGCATCCAGATGTGTAAGTTTGATGCAATCCGGCCGATTTCCAGAAAGGGGGAATAAAATGGCAAACACAAACATCATTCTGGTTGGTGTTGGCGGCCAGGGCATTCTTCTGGCAAGTGAAGTGATGAGCGAGGTATTCCGCAGAGCCAACTTTGACGTAAAAAAGAGCGAAGTGCACGGTATGGCACAGCGGGGAGGCGTGGTTTCATCCCACGTCCGGTTCGGTGAAAAAGTTTATTCTCCCATGATTGAAGAAGGAGATGCGGACATCATGCTCTCCTTTGAGCTCATGGAGGCACTGCGATGGGAACACTACCTGAAACCGAATGCCTTCCTTGCCACTTCAAATGTACGGATGGTTCCACCGATCTGTAACTCCGGAAAGGTCGTATACCCAGAAGACACTGCAGAAAGCCTGAAGAAAATCCGGCCCGAAGCCCATGTTCTGGATATTGAAAATGCCCTGAAGGAAGTGGGAAACTCAAAGGTGACAAATGTGATTATGCTGGGTGTTTTGTCCACAATTCTGGAAATCCCGGAAAAGAACTGGCTGGAAGTGATGAAGGAAGCCGTCCCTCCAAAACTGGTGGATGTAAATATCAAGGCATTTGCAATGGGCCGGAAACTGATGGGAAACTGATTAAATCCCCACGGGAAACGAGGAGCCACAGATGCAGCTGGATGACGCACTGAATATTTTTCTCAACACATTTGTCGGGCAGAACGACCCTCAACTGAAGGAGTCTCTATCCAGAATCACGTTTGTGGCTGAAAAACAAAAAAAAGACATCCTCTTTTTTGAAGATGAGAAGGGAGATACGATTTACTTCCTGATTTCCGGAGTTATCAAGCTCTCTCGTATCAATCCGGAGGGGAAGGAAACCGTGGTTCATTTCGTTCACTCCGGAGAAATGTTCGCGGAAATCCTGTTTTATATGGAGGGGCGATACCCTGTGACGGCTACGGTTCTGGAACCCGCTGTTCTGCTGGGAATATCAGCCAGTAAAATGGCAATGCTCCTGGAAAAGTCTCCCCGCTTTTCCATGCGCCTTATCGGGCTTCTGTCCAGGCGTCTTCAGTATTTTGTTACCATGGTTGAACAGCTGGTAAACTCCGACGTACGTCAGCGGTTTATGGCCTACCTTTTTCATCTTTCGGAGGAACAAAACAGCACCCGATTCATTCTCCCGGTACCGAAGGGAGAGCTCGCCACCCTGCTGGGAACTACGCCGGAAACTTTTTCCCGGCTCTTGCGTCAGCTTGACGGTGAGGGGGTAATCGAGATTCACGGAAAGGAAATTGAACTTTTAAACGCAATTCCTGAAAAGGATTGACTGCGCCTGCAACAAATAACAAAAAAGGGGAGCGGAAGCTCCCCTTTTTACCATTGTGATTCTATCGCTTAGTTCAGATTCTTCAACTCTTCCGTAAGAGCCGGAACCACCTTGAACAGGTCACCGACAATACCCAGAGATGCTACGTTGAAAATCGGCGCGTCTTCATCCTTGTTAATCGCAATGATGAACTTGGAAGAACCCATTCCGGCAATGTGCTGAATGGCACCGGATATACCGCAGGCAATATACACGGTGGGAGAAACAACCTTACCGGTCTGGCCTACCTGATGGGAATGATCAATCCATCCGGCATCCACAGCAGCACGGGAAGCACCGACAGCACCACCGAGGAGTTCCGCCAGTTCTTCAATCAGCGGGAAGTTTTCCGGGCCCTTCATGCCGCGACCGCCGGAAACCACAACCGCCGCCTCTGCCAGTTCAACCTTGCCTCCCTCTTTCAGCTCAGTGGAAACTGCAATTCCCATGGGGGAAATCCCGGAACCATCCACAGTGACAACTTCAGGGGATGAAGGGTTTTCCTCAAGGGGGAAAACGTTGCTGCGGAGAGTGACCATCTGAATATCAGACTTGAAACTCACCGTCGCAATGGCTTTACCGGAGTAAACCGGTTTCGTTGCAAGCAGTTTACCATCTGCAACTTCAAGACCCGTAATATCGGAAACCAGACCGGCTTTCACCTTTGCAGCCACACGGGGTGCCACATCAACACCCATGGTGGTCGCGGGGAATAAAATCACGGTTGCGCCCTGTTCCTTCGCCACGTTTGCCATTGCTTCCGCAAAACCATCTGCGGAATACTGGTCCAGCGGGGCACTTTCCACAAGGAAAACCTTGTCCGGACCAAAGTTTTTCACTTCATCAACAGCCCCGGCTGCACCCTTGCCCATCACCACTGCCGCAACCGGCACGCTCAGTTTGGACGAAAGTCGTTTTCCCTCGCTCACTGCCTCTTTGGCAGCCTTCTTCAAAATGCCATCTCTTTGTTCTGCAAATACGAGTATCATTACGTCCTCCTACAGTGCCTTGGCTTCGTTTTTCAGGAAGGCGACGATTTCCTTCGCTGCGACTTCCGGTTCCACTTCCAGCTTTTTACCAGCTTCCCTGGCAGGCGGCAATGTGAGACTTGCAAATTCAGTCCTGCTTCCGGCAAGGCCCACTTCATCCGCAGACAGGCCCAGGTCCGCCACTGTAAGCTTTTCAATTGGTTTGCGCTTTGCCTGCATAATTCCACGGAGTGCCGGGTAGCGGGGTTCGTTGAGGCCCTTCTGTGCCACAACAACCGCCGGGAGTGATACCTCAATGGTTTCACGTCCGCCCTCGATTTCCCGCTCACCGCGAACCTTATCGCCCTCAATTTCAAGTTTGACACACATCCCGATGTGGCCCAGCCCAGCCATTTCAGCCACCATCTGGCCAACCTGGGTATTATCTGTCCCAACCCCCTGTTTTCCAAAGAAAACCAGGTCCGGACTGTACTTCTTCACAACCGCAGCCAGCGCCTTTGCCGTGGCATATGAATCGGCTCCCAGGAAGGCGTCATCCTCCAGGTGAACCGCCTTGTCACAACCCATTGCGAGGGCTGTCCTGAGTGCGGCTTCTCCCCTGTTCGGACCCATTGTGACAACAGTTATCTCACCACCAAGAGCTTCTTTGCGAAGCAATGCTTCTTCGATGGCAATCTCATCATAGGGGCTGACAATGAAGTTCACGCCTTCTTCGACAATAGACTTCCCGTCCCCCGCAATCTGGATTTTGGTTTCCGTGTCGGGAACCTGTTTGACAAACACTAAAAAATTCATGCTTTCCTCCACACTGAGTTGTAGATAAGGTGATTTTACCCGAGAAATTCCCTTTCGTCAAGGAAAAAATGAATGAATGCTCATTCAGACAGAAGTTTCCACATGGAAATAGCCTGTTTTGTTTCGAAAACATCATGAACACGAAGGATGGATGCACCTTTTTCAGCCGCGTACAGCGCAATTGCAAGGCCAGGCGCAAGTCTTTCCTCAGGGGAAAGGCCCAACAAGCGCCCTATCATACTCTTTCTGGATGCACCGATTAGAATCGGATAACCGGTTTTTACAAGCGTATTCAATCCTTTCAGAATAGAGAGATTGTGTGCATCATTTTTCCCGAAACCGATACCCGGGTCAATGGCAATTTTATCAGCCGCTATCCCGGCATTCACTGCAAAAGCGGCCTGCTTTTCCAGAAACTCTCTCACTTCCAGGACAACGTCCCCATAACTCGGATCTTTCTGCATATCCCGGGGAGTTCCCTGAATATGCATTCCAACGTAGGCGGCTTTTCCAGCTGCCACTGTGGAAAACATTTTGTCATCAAAAGTCCCAAAAGAAATATCGTTGACGATATCTGCTCCCGCTGAAATTGCCGACTTTGCCACATCGCTTTTGAATGTGTCCACCGATATTGGCAAATGTGTTTCTTTTTTAAGTGATTCAATTACCGGGATGACCCGCTCCAATTCCTCATCAAGGCTCACCGGCTCAGCTCCGGGCCTTGTGGATTCGCCGCCAATATCCAGAATATCTGCGCCCTCTTCAGCCAATTTAATTCCATGGGCAACTGCGGCATCCTTCCGATTGTACAGGCCTCCGTCAAAAAAAGAGTCCGGGGTCACGTTCACAATCCCCATTACCAGAGGAATAACACCTTTCTTGCGGATTCCCAAAATCCCTTGTTCGGACAGGTTCTTTTCACCGGACATCAAATCTGGCATCTACGCCTCTTTTGTGGAATCTTCCCCGCCAGAATCCGCTTTTTCAGACTCCGGCTCTGGAGTCTCACCATTCACAATGGCCATAACCTCTTTCGCAGACAAGACTTCCTTCTCATACAGCGTCTCAGCGAGACGAATGAAGGTTTCCCGGTTTTCTTCGAGAATCTTCGAAGCCCGATCATAGCCTTCGCGGATAAATTCTGAAATCGTGTCATCAATACGCTGAGCAGTGGTATCTGAATAGTTGTTATGGCGGACCAGGTCTTTTCCAAGGAAAATTTCATCCTCTGCAACCCCGTAATTCAAGGGCCCCAAATCACTCATTCCCCACTTGCAAACCATTTTACGGGCAAGATCTGTGGCAACCTCAATATCATTGCCTGCGCCGGTGGTCATGTGTCCCATGAACAGTTCTTCCGCCACCCTGCCGGCCATCAGAATGGCAATCCGGCTCTCCAGATAGGTTTTGGTGTACGTATAGCGGTCATCTTCCGGCAACTGAACCGTCACACCCAACGCCCGGCCCCTGGGCACAGTTGTTACCTTGTGAATGGGGTCGGAATCCGGTAACTTCACTGCCACCAGCGTGTGACCGGCTTCATGATAGGCTGTATTCTTTTTCTCATCTTCGCTCATGGCCAGAGATTTTCTCTCCAGTCCCATGATAATCTTATCCTTCGCTTCTTCAAAATCGCTCATATCCACAACATCTTTGTCTCTTCTCGCAGCAAGGAGTGCGGCTTCATTTACGAGGTTTTGAAGATCGGCACCGGAAAACCCAGGTGTACTTCTTGCAATTACCCGCAAATCCACAGCTTCCGAGATGGGAACCTTCTTTGTATGAATGGCAATAATCGCTTCCCGCCCATTTACGTCCGGCCTTGCCACTACAACCCGCCGGTCAAAACGGCCGGGCCGAAGGAGTGCCGGGTCCAATACATCCGGCCTGTTGGTTGCCGCCATGAGGATAACACCCTCTTCACTTTCGAATCCATCCATTTCTACCAGCATCTGATTCAATGTCTGTTCCCGTTCGTCATGACCGCCGCCGAGGCCTGCGCCACGATGACGGCCCACTGCGTCAATTTCATCGACAAAAATGATGCAGGGTGCATTTTTTTTCCCCTGTTCAAACATATCCCGGACACGGGAAGCACCGACACCAACGAACATTTCAACAAATTCGGATCCACTGATGGAAAAAAACGGAACGTCCGCTTCACCTGCGATTGCCTTCGCCAACAGGGTCTTGCCGGTTCCCGGAGGTCCCATCAGCAGAACACCTTTGGGAATTTTACCGCCCAGCTTGGTAAACTTTTTCGGTGTTTTGAGAAACTCTACAATCTCCCGCAATTCCTCAATGGCTTCGTCCACACCGGCAACATCCTTAAAGGTCACTTTTCCCTGATTATCGATAAGGCGGGCCTTACTTTTACCAAAACTAAGGGCTTTATTGCCGCCGCCCTGCATCTGTCGCATGAACATCACCCATATGACAATAAGGAGCAGAATTGGCCCCCAACCGATCAGCACGGCCATCCATGGATTTTCCTTGTCTTCCTGAACCTTAAACTTCTGCAGGCCCTTTCCTTCCCAGGAAAGAATGTCCTTGGACAGATTTTCGTAAAATTCCGGTACTATGGTCGTAAATTTTGTAAATTTATGGCCCTGCGCGTCTTCAAACGGCGTCACAAAGTCTCCATTTACTTTCTGGCCTTTCATCTCAAGGGACGAGATATTTCCATTCTGCCCCTGCTCCATGAATGTGCTGAATGGCAACTCGGTGGAAGACTGTTCCACCTGACTGAATATGTTAAAAACAAGTACAACTATGACGATGAGAAACAGCCACAGAAATACATTTTTCATTGTCTGGTTCAAATTTTCGCTCCTCCTTTGATGCTGCAACAGGCTGGAAAAGTTGTAATCCGGCCGCTATACGAATTTTAACGCATCTAATGACGGAAGTAAACTGCAATTCGGTTGCCGGAACTCCCGGCCTTCCCATTCTCCACCAGCTTAGTAACTCCCGGAATCCAGAGAATACGTTCACCTTTTTTCAAAACCGGCATCCAGTCCCGCTCAGCCTTTCCAAGCCCTGCTTTCTTCATAAAGTCACGTACATTTCGAATCTCCCGGCCATTCCGGATAAGATAATTCTTCTGCAAATCCACCGGCTCCAGGCGATAGGGAAAGGGAAACAATTCCTCGTCTACGATGAGTACATCATCGTCCACTGGAGAGTCAGATTCCGTTTCCAAGCGTGAAAAGAAAAATCTTTCCTGAAACCAGGAATTATAGTTCCCAATTTCATGTACTTCGATGGAAACTTCCGGCACTTTTTTCAGAAAATACATCCACCGGCTACTCCTCACAACCCGGATATCGGGCTCAATCTCCACAATCCCGAATCCCTGTCCCCGGAAAAAACGAGCAAGGCGGTTTACATTTTCCCGTGTCGCAAAGACAGTTGACCCAGCAATTTCTTCCAATAAAAAAAGGATTCCTTCCCGTCTTGACGATTCCGGCAATAACAAAAAAATATCCCTGTCCACTCGCAACCCGGAAGGGTCCCGCCCCATCCCCCCTGCCAGGAATTCCCGCAGTAAAAAACGGAGGGTTTTTAGTGCATTGATTGTATTTTCAGATAGTTGATTCCATTTTTTTAATGAATTCATGCCGAAAACTTCAGTCATTTTCGGCATAATCTCCCCCCGGACCCGATTTCGCAGGAATTTCGGATCACAGTTACTTCCATCCTCAACAAATGCGATTCCGTTTTCTCTTAAACTGTCCCGGATCTCACTGCCCTGAAAGAAAATCAACGGGCGGATAATTTTCTCCCGAACCGGCTGAATCCCGGCAAGGCCCCGAAGGCCCGTCCCCCGGTGAATATTCATCAACATTGTTTCCACATGATCGCTGCCGGTGTGGCCGAGAGCAATCTTCGACGCCCCTGCCGCCATTGCCACTGCATTCAGAAACCGCTTCCTGCTGTCCCTTGCGGCCATTTCAATGGACTTTCCCGTCACTTCTGCCAGAACCCCCCGGGGAATTCGCCCCACGTGGAAGGGAATAGCGTGTTTCCTGCACATTTCCCTGACAAAATCCATCTCCTCGTCAGCTTCCGGCCGTAAGCCATGGTTCAGATGCGCGACAATGAGCCGGATTCCCATGCTCTTTCCCATGGCAAGGAGTACATGAAACAACAATACAGAATCTGCACCACCGCTGACCCCTGCCACAACTATATCTCCCGGCTTCAGCATTTCTTTTTCTGAAACAAACCGACAGGCGGACTGAACCGCTTCAGAAAACGTCATCACCCAGTGCCTCCCTGCGGGGAATGCTTTTCAGCTCCATCCATTGCCATTCTTGCGGAAGTCTCGAACAAACGGCAGACAGCGGCCCGGGGCCATCCAGGACCAGGAATGTGGAACCGGAACCAGCCAACATGACCTCAAACCCGTCTTCCCGGATTTTCTGCATCACCCCAGCTACATCCTCAGACATGGCCGAGACCACCTGGTCAAAGGAATTCTCCCGGCTCTGAAGTAACACCTCCGGATTCTCGTGTCTTTTC
>Ga0190303_1000948_pt1 | contig 11933 bp, 12 predicted proteins | sample 48700701_MG_FD_161672 | JGI IMG/M metagenome (GOLD analysis project Ga0190303, IMG submission 161672) | Hydrothermal vent sediment bacterial communities from Southern Trench, Guaymas Basin, Mexico - 4870-07-0-1_MG | ecosystem: Environmental > Aquatic > Marine > Hydrothermal vents > Sediment ...
GCCATGGTTTGCGGCCACGGAAAAGCAGCCAGAGGATAGCTGCCAGCCACAGCGGAACAAGGTAAATACCGATAAAAAAGAAATTGGAATAGAGGGCGTAGAAGGCAATGAGAACCAATGATGGCAGGAGGTGGTGATGGCGGGCGAGGTGGATGCAGGCTACGGCAAGAAGGGGAAATGCGGCGATGGAGCCGTTGCCTTGAGGCCAGAAGGGAAGTGCGGCAAAAGCCAGGGTGGCAAGGAGTTGTGGATAACCGAAGGTGCCGTTGAGGCACCGCAGCAATGCGGCCATCCCTAGTAAAGCCAACAGACGATACAACAGTTCATTGAGGACAAAACCGGGAAAATAACCGAGGGCAAAAAGTGGTTTATCCAGTTTGAAATGGGCCAGATGAAAGATATCCGGTGTGCCCTGCAGAGTGAAATGAGGCTGAGGAGAACCGGGTAAAAGTGGTGCGGCAAAGCGCCCCCCATGAATTCCCAGCATATTAATCTGATTCAGATTGTCGTGAACCAGGATGTGCGCATCATGGCCCAAAATGAGATAGGGGGCCGCGATGGCCAGAAGCAAACCAAAGTAGCTCAACCAGACAATTCGTCGTTGCATGGATTACCCCGTAAAAAAGGTGGCCAGGGCATCACAGACGGCATCGACATCCTGCACAGTGAGATAAAAATGCATAGGCAGACGCAGGATGGTTGCGGCCACTTCCTCAGTAACCGGTAGTTCAACTGCGTCAAAAGCGCCTTGCCACACCGGCGCACGGTGGAGCGGCTGATAATGAAATACCGCCTGAATACCGTATTCATGCAGAAATGCGATGCAAGCCTGTCGTTGCTGATAGGATGCACAGAGAATGGTGAAACAATGGCCGTTATGCTGAGATTGTGGGGGAACGAGAGGTAATTGCTCGGGAGAAAGTACCGATGAAAGACGACGGGAATAGTGTTGCCACAGGTTTCGTAAATGACTGGTTACGGTGGGGCATTGCTGCAATTGTGGTATCAAAAAAGCGGCCTGCAATGCCGACATCAGGTAATTGCTACTGAAAACCTGCCAGGTATAAGCGGGCACTTCCCCCTGCAAAAATGCGGCCTTATTTGTGCCGCAATGCTGCAACAAATGGGCGTGTTCCAGAAAGCGGTGATTATTTACGCACAATGCGCCACCTTCGCCGCACTGGATATTTTTGGTTTGATGAAAACTGAACACTGCCAGATCGCCCCAGCTTCCCAGAGGCTTTGTTTGCCAGGATGCATCCAGTGCCATGGCTGCATCTTCTATCAGTACCAGGCCGTTGGTATCGCAAAACCTGCGGAGGGCAATCATATCGGCAGAAACACCGCCATAGTGAACCGTTACCACAGCCCGGGTGCGGGGTGAGATGAGGGCCGGAAGCGCCGCAATATCCAGCACGCGGGTATCTTTGACAATGTCTATCCAGCGAATTGCGGCGCCGGCGGCAGCAAAGGCCGACACCGAGGCTGGATGGGTAAAGGATGGTACAATAATTTCGTCGCCGGACTCTATGCGCAGCAGGGTAGCGCACATTTGAAGGGCTGCTGAACAGGATGCGGTCATTATTACTTCTCCGGCGTGGGTGATCTGCTGTACCAGAGCTGCCGCCTCACGGCTCAGAGAGCCGTTTCCGGCCAATGATCCCGCCTGCACCGCCTGATGCAGTTTATCCTCGCTGTGAGATGCGATAAAGGGTTTATGAAACATTACGGGCATCTTACTCATCCCGGATATAGGATGCGGCATCGGGGCCACAGCAAAAGAGCAAATCCAAAATCGTGACGCCGTGAGAAAATTCACCCCAAGGCTGATCGTAGGAACGGTAATGATCGTAAGTCATATATTCCAGTGTGATGTTGTTAAATTCAAACAGCTCCGGGAGGATGTAATTTTTCGCCGCCGGGCCGGTGAGATAGTGAGTGCCATCCAGTTGCTGAATCAGTGAAATGATTTTCTCGTTTTTCCCCTCCAGTAACACAAAATCGTCTGACTGATAAAACCGGGTGTTGATGTGCAGCCAGTTGGCGATGAGGCGGATGAGATATTGGTTAAGGTCGCTGAGGGAGATGTGTCTTTGGAGCAATACTTCCCTGATCCGGGGAAAATAGCGATGAAAGTAGGGTGTGCGGCGATAATTCAGTTCCAGTGCTTTCAGGTGTCGTTCTGCCCAAAATTGGTTGTTGTCTATCTGCACCTGGTTTATCCGCATCCTCCGGTTTCCATTGGTGGGGACGGTGAGCCAGCATAATCCCTGTGGGGTTTTTATCAGATTTCGGTTTCGCCAGTCCCGCTGGGTGTATTGTGCCGAATCCAGAAAAACAAAGCAATCTACCCGATGGATGATGTCAAAATAGCCTTTCCAAGGCAGGTAGTTGGATTGCAGGATGGCGATGCGTTTCATCGGATTTCTCGCAAAAAGCGTGCAGGATTTCCTGCCCAGATTTCTCCAGCCGGGAGATTTCGAGTGAGCACGGATCCCATGGCCAATGTGCTGAAATCTCCAACTTTTAAGCCATCCCCCACGGTGGCATTGAGGCCGATGTGCACTCCCTTTCCCACCTTCACAAAGGAGCTGATGCAGCTTTGGGCAGCGCAGTGGCAGTAGGAGTCCAGGATGGAATTGTGTCCCACCGTGGCGTTTACCATTATCAAACTGCCTGTGCCGATTTCCGCTCCGGGAGATATTGATGCATTAGGCAATACCACACAGCCGGGATGGAGCTTTGCACCGGGAGCCACATAGGCGCGGGGGTGAATGAAGGTTGCCATTCTTTCCCACGGGATTGCCAGTTTTTCAAAGCGCTTTATCCGCCGGGAATTTCCGTCGATGCGGTAAATCGTATTGATCACCAGATAGCCGTCATCCAGAAATTGATGCACATCCTGCAATTTTCCCAAAACCGGGAAACCTTCGATAGTAGTACCCACCAGCAGTCGATCGTTCAAAAACCCTGCCACCTGAAATTGTGGATGCGAATACGATGCTGCATCCCGGATGGCGTGAGCTATCACACTGCCGTTTCCGATTCCTCCCAGAATGATGACCTGTTTCATGGTGTGATAACCTTCGCAATAGTGTAATGCGGCCGGTGTGGTGTACGTAAGAACGGGATTCTATGATACGTACAAATACGGGTACAGGCCAGATGAAAGCGCTTGAAAAAGGTGTAACTGCTCGTGCCAGCCACACGGTGTCCACGGGCAATGGGAACCAGAGCATAGGGAATTTTGGCTGCATAAAAACGGCTGAGAGTGGTTCCTTCCGGTTTGCTGTTTGCCATTGCTGCATCCAATCCTGCTCGGGTAAAGGCGCGGAAAACTCCGACATTGGCGGGTGACGCCAGAGATGTGAGAATTCGAGATAACAGACAAAAAAGCATGGAGTTCACTCCTCGCCATCCTCTTTCCCAGCGCCCGGAATCCTGAGCCAGAGCCAGAGGAGCGCTATCCAGTGCTGCCAATAAAGAGGGAATTGCTTCAGGTGGATCTTCCAGATCGCTGTCCATTACCACGATGCGCCCGCCATGGGCATATTCTATCCCGGCAGTAATGGCGTTAGACTGTCCGGCATTGGCAGCCAGCCTAAGCAGATGCAGGTCAGGATGGCCTTTTTGTAGAGAGTGCAACAGCTCAAAGGAGCCATCGGTGCTGGCATCATCCACGCAGATAATTTCGCTGTCTGCATCCAGACTAAAAAGAACAGGTGCCAGACGCTCCAGCAAAAAAGGCAGCACCGGTGCATCGTTGTACACCGGGATCACTACCGAGATGAGGCTACTCACAGTGGCTTCCTGACAAAGGCTATGTTGTGGGTAAGCTGAAGCATCCCGCCAACCACAGCCGGAGCTGCGGTGAGCACCAGAAAACTGAGAACTGATACCGTAATAGCGCTGGATGCATCCACACCTGAAGGAGCAAAAAGAGCTACAAAGGCGGCTTCCCGCACACCAAACCCGCCCAGAGATATGGGCACCAGGGCGATGAACTGGATGAGGGGAACCGTGAGAAGACAGTTGATAAATGGCACCGATACACCAATGGATTGGAAAAGGAGGAAGACAATGAGAAAGGAAAGCAATTGGATAGTGAGAATGAGGGGCAGGAGAAGCGGCAACAATCTCGCATGGGGTAGAAGGGAAAATTGCTGACGCAGTGTAGATAACCATGAATGTATCGATGCCCAGAGAGGATTTTTGCTGATTTTCCCGGGGAGAGGAAGTACAAGCAAGAGTAAATAGATAAAGGCAATAAAAATGAGACTGGCAAAAATAAGGGGCCAATGCCAACGGGATAGCACTGCCATCCCGACTATAGCCCAAATGAAAAGAGCAAAAAATCCATAGATTTTCTCACAAATCACCGATGCGGCACCGGTAGCAGAATGTGCCGGGTAACGGCGGGAAAAAATCAGGATGCGTAGAGCAGCAAAGCCATCGGATGAAGGTAACAGAGAACCCCAGAAAATCGCAGTGACATTGATGCCAAGCAAGGGAGCAAGAGGGAGCTTCATCGCCATAGATGCCAGAAGGGTACGCCATCGAACTGCTGCCAGAATCTGGATGAAACCCAGAGAGATAATAAGCGTTGCAACCAAAGAGAGGGGTGAGGCAAGGGAGGGAAATAATGTGGAAAAGGATATAGAATAATGAGAGACAATCCAATACAATAATCCTGCTGAAACGGCGCATTGCACCAGTTTGACAAATAAGGATTTTTCCTGCTTCACAGTGCCTGAACCACAGAGAACATACGGTTGAGTGAATCGATGGTTTTCCGCCCGATGTCATCGGGGACAGTGATGGGATACGCTTCTTCATAGAGGGCTTTCACGGCTCCACGCAACGTCGTCTTTTTCATATCTTCACAGCTCATCGCCATAGACATGGGTACCAGATTTTTCTCGGGATAACGATACTTCAGCTGATTGTACAGCCCGATTTCCGTACCTATTATCACATTATCATGGGTCGCAACAAAATCTATCATCTGGCTGGTTGAGCACACCATGTCTGCTTCTTTACACACTTCCAGACGGCACTCGGGATGCACCAGCAGGGTGTGGTTGGGATGCATCCTGCGCAGAGCCAGTACCTGCTTCAGCGTGATCTGATGATGCACATAACAAAAACTGTCGAAGGTGATGAGAGGACGATCATTTTTGTAAGATGCCCAGGCGGCAAGATTACGATCCGGTACAAATATCAGCGGGATGTCCCGTGGCATGGCACCCACGATGTCCACCGCGTTTGACGACGTGCAGGTGATGCTGCTCTGAGCTTTGAGGGTGGCAGGAGAATTGACGTAGCAGATCACCTCCGCCCCCGGATGCTTTGCCTTGAGTTTCTGTAATTCTGCAGGACTTTGCATATTTGCCAGCCGACAATCTGCTGTAGCATGAGACATCAATACCGTTTTTTCCTGATTCAGTATCTTGGTGGTTTCAGCCATGATTTTTATGCTACAGACGAAGATCTTGTCGGCATCGGTTTCGGCGGCTTTTATAGCCATCTGCAATCCGTCACCCACAAAATCGGCAATCTGTTGCACCGCCACATCCTGGTAGTTGTGTGCGATGATGTAACAATTTTTCTCAGCTTTCAATTCCTGTGCCAATTTCTGTAACTGGGGGACGGTCATTTTTTGCCACTGTTCCGATCTCATTTCTGCTCCTTAGTGGTACGTGTGTCCAATTTTCGAGATGATGAAGGGGGTTTTGCCGCTGGGGCGTTTTTCCAGTTCATCCACCTGATAAAAGAAAAGTTTCATCTTGGAACCCAGGCGTTTCCGCAGTCCGGCTTCCAGTGCCAGGCGGGATGCCTGGGTGTAATTGCTGTCGGTACGCAACCGTATTTCCACCGTGTCGATAGCCGTCTGTACGCACTGAGAAGCGATTACCCCGGCGGCGTTGTCCATGCTGTGACTCATCACCGAGCCCAGTAGCCGACCATCGGGAGTAAGGATGTGGTCGCAGACTTTACCCACGATGTTATCCACCACGGGGAAGGGTTTTCCGCAGGGGCAGGGCTGGGAGGTGGGAGTCACAAAGTCTCGAATGCGGTAACGCAGCAGCGGCATGGTGTGGTTATAGAGGTTTGTACCGATAAGCTCGGTGTGATCTCCGGCCTGAATACATTCGTGCACGGCAAAATCATCGATGCAGTGATAATTACCCTTTTCGCACTGGGATATCATGGCGCTGCCTTCGTGGAGTGAATAAAAGTCGTATATCGGGCATTGCCAGAGATTCTGCAGATCCTCTCGTCGCTGGGGAGAAAGAGATTCCCCGTAGGTAATGATGGCTTGAGGCCGCGGCAGAGGTGTGCCTTCATCGACGGCTGTTGTGGCTATGGTAAAGATGTCGAAGGGAAAACCCATGATAAAGCGGGGAAGGAAGCGTCTGAGTTCCGGCAAAAAGTGGCGGATGGCAGTGGGACTGAGCTGATTGGAATCGAAGCGAAGCAGGTTGTATCGCAGTACCCGTTGCCAGGGCTTTTTTTTGAAATAGTAACTTTGCACACTGCAAACACGGTTTCCCAGCCGATAGCCGGCCCAGCCAAAACTCCGTAGAAGAGCAGCGATTTTGTACGCCTGACTGCGGTTACTCAAAGCAAAATGCAGTGGTGTGCCGGTGGAGCCGCCGGTGCTGTCCCAGGTGATTCCAAAGTCTGCGGCATTGTCGGCCAAAAGCTGATCTTTGTGATTACGTACGATTTCTTTATCCAGCAACGGCAACTTCTCCATATCCATCCGGCCGCGAAAATTTGCCGGATTGAAGCCGATCTGAGCAAAGAGCTCTCTGTAATAAGGTACGTTGCTGGCACAATGTTTCACCAAAGCCCGCAATTGGGCATCCTGATACTGCTCCAGTTGCGCTGCATTCCAGTGCTGAGAACGACGTAAAAAACGGTAAGCCGAGAGCACGGTGAAGGGAAGTTGATAAATCGATTTTTCCATTAGAGCTGCTCCCTGGCAGCGATGAGCGCCGCTTTTTTCAGCAGTACCTGAGCTCGTCGAACCAGTGGCGGTCCTACAAAAGTGCCCTTTATCATGGCCACCTGTTTGCCCTCTTTGCTGATGACTTGAGACTGGGCGATCATAGCCTGGGCCTGACGGATTTCCTCGGGGTTTGGGGAAAAATGGTGGTGAATGATGGGGAGCTCTTTGGGATGCAGGCAAAGCATGCCCTCAAAGCCTAATTCCCTGGCCACTCCGCAATCACGGGCCAATTCATCCAGATCGTGCACGCGGATGTGCAACGTGTCTATAGGCAGGATGCCAGCGGCCCGAGCCGCCAGTACCAACTGAGTGCGGGCTACCAGCAGATTAGCTCCGGCGGGACTGTAGGTGCCCCCCAAAGATGTGATGAAATCTTCGGCACCCAATGCAGCTGCCACAATGCGGGAAGATGCCCGGCATATTGCCGGAAGATTTAGTATGGCGGCCGCTGTTTCGATGAGAGGAATAAGTGTCAGAGATGTATTTATCAGCAAGGCATCCACAGCTTCTACCTCCTGCGGGGAAGAAACTTTGGAAATAATAAATCCGGTAATGGGAAGAGGTAAAAAACTATCTATGTCGGTTTCCATCAAGCCGGAATCTGCATCATTCAGGCGAACAAACACCGACCCCGGAAACTTGTGTTTCTGCATCCAAACTGCGGCGATATCTCGCGCATCTTGCTTAGCCGCAAAGGGCACCGAGTCTTCCAAATCGATAATCAGCGCATCTGCATGGCTGGCAAAAGCGTTTTGCAGGTAACGGCGATTATGCCCCGGAACAAAAAGCATGCTGCGCAACAGCAGGTTTTCAGGCTTCATGACGTGGTACCAGCAGGGTGCGGCGAAAGCTGAGCACCAACAGATTTGATTGATTGTAAGCACGGGTTTCTACGGTTACAATGCCGCGATCTGGTTTGGTTGCAGAGGGGCGGGTGTGAAGGATGGTGGTCTCGGCGTGAAGGGTGTCACCGATAAATACCGGTGCGTGATGAACGATCGCTTCGTAGTTCAGATTGGCGATGGCCCGGCCACTGATGTCTGACACCGAAAGACCCACCACCAGACTGAAAACATAGGTGCCCACCACCACTCGTTGACCGTATTGCGATGCTTTGGCGTACTCTGCATCCAGGTGCAGCGGGTGGTGATTCATGGTAAGCAGACAAAACAGCGTAGCATCACTTTCGGTAACGGTTTTGCTCAGAGAGTGGGAGATTGTTACTCCCTTGGTAAATTCTTCAAACCAGCGACCAAACATAGATTTCATGGCAACCGTCCTTGTGTACATATTACTCTGATTGATGCATATTCTGTACCAGAACGTATTGATGAAAACTCAGAAATTAAGCGTCTATAATGTAATACATATCAATACAAGTGGTTACATTCCTGCATCAGAAACTTTTTTGCAAAATGAGCAAAGGATCGAAAAACAGCTGTTCCGCTCGACTTTGTGAATAAATAAATTAGAACGGTGATACTGTTAACAACATCACCGCCGAAGAGATATTCATAACTAAAATTTGCGGGTCAATACAAAGTCTGCCAGCATATCCAGAAGCTCGGCTTTTTCACCGTAGGGAACCAATAATTTTCTGGCATCCTCGATAAGCCTGGTGGCCATTGCGCGAGACTTTTCAAGTCCATATACAGCGGGGAAAGTTGCTTTTTGCATCTTGATATCTTTGCCCACGGTTTTACCCAGAGTTTGGCTATTGCCTTCCACATCAAGGATGTCGTCGACAATCTGGAAGGCCAAGCCCAATTTATCGCCGAATTTGGTCATGCGTTTCAGGTCTGCTTCAGGGGCTTTTGCCAAGTAACATCCAAAGCGAATCGGCAGGTTTATCAGCCGGGCTGTTTTGTTGTGATGGATGTATTCCAGCGTCTCTCTGGACACTTTTTTCCCTTCGTTCAGGATGTCTGCCATTTGTCCGGCAATAAGGCCTCTATGACCAGTTTCGACAGCAAGTTCCCGAATCAGTTTTACCTTTATATCGTCGGCCAATTCACTTCCGTAAAGGGCATTAAATGCTCCTACCAGCAGTGCATCTCCAGCCAGAAGTGCGATGTCTGAACCAAAGAGAACATGGCAGGTTTTTTTGCCACGGCGATGATCATCATTATCGATTTCCGGTAAGTCATCATGAATGAGAGTGTAGGTGTGAAGCATTTCCACTGCCCCGGCAACACTTAGTATAGGGTTTATGTCATCCCGAAAAAGCTTGTAGGTATGGATCATCAGGTATGGACGCAGCCGTTTGCCGCCTGCAAAAAGGGTGTGGCGCATCGCCTTGTGTATCTGTTTGGGAAATTCATCTTTTCGCGGTAAGAAGCGATCAATCTCGATATTTACCAGTTCACGCTTTTCTTTTAAATCTTTTTTTAACAACATCTTTTCTGGTGCTGCTGTCATTTATTCCCCTTGCTCACCGCTTTGTGCATGGGTGAGGATTTCAATTTTATTTTCAACTTCTTTCAATTTCTCTGCGCAATAGGCAACTAACTGAGAACCTTCTTCATAGAGGTTTACTGCAGTTTCCAGATTATCGATATCCTGCTCCATCAGGGATATGATTTCTTCCAACCGCTTCAAAGCGGCTTCGATAGAGATGGGTTGTTTTTGCGACATGCTATTTTGTCAGGATGATATCGCTTTCCAGCTTATTCAGGTACGATGCCGGATTACGATGTTTATTGTAACGCACTACTTCATAATGAAGATGCGAGCCGGTGGAGCGTCCGGTGTTACCCATGTAGCCAATGATTTCTCCCCGTTTCACCGTCTGTCCTTTTTTCACCAGAGCTCTGTCAAGATGGGCGTAGTTTGTAACGTATCCAAATTTATGTTTGAGGGAGATATAATTTCCGAAGAGCTTTTTTCTGCCGGTGCTCCGCACCACGCCGTCTGCCGTAGCATAGATAGGGGTACCGGTTTTGTTGGCAATATCGATACCGTTGTGAAAACTCCTCTTCTTCGTTATAGGATGCCAGCGGAAACCATATTTGTCCGATATGCGGCCATAGGTTGGGTAGATAGATGGTGTGTTCCGGTAGAGGAGGGTTTTGAGGTTCAGTTTTTGAACCACATCTTCGTGGGTGATTACGTCATATCGGGTTTTGCTCTTTACCAGCGCCAACTTCCGCAGCAGATCGTTGTAGCTCCGGTGAAACCCCTCTCCGATGAAGACAAAGGTAGAATCGACTTGTGGCAAACCGCCCATACCCATTTTCCGTATCTCTTTATTTATCTCTTTGAGATTTTCTTTTGCCCGCAATTGGTCTTCCCAATCTTCCATAAGACGCAGTTTTGCCAAAACCGAATCAACATCTGCCGAGAGCGTCGTTATCCGGTCTTTCAGTATCGCATTTTCTGTTTCCAATTGGGCAAGGCGAACAAATTTCTTCTGGTTGGCATGGATGTAGAATAAGGAACCGATGATGGCCAGTATCAGCAAAATGCAGGCAACGGTGGTCATCGTGCCAATTTGCTTGGATACGCTAAAATGACGAGCTTGAGCTGACTCTGTGCTCGTGAGCGTAAAATACCAGCGTTTCTTAACAGCCATACTTCTCCTTTATACATTTTTCCAGCACTTAAAATAAGTGTCATCTTTGTGTCAAGTAATTGCTCTAAAAGGAAAGGTAAAGCCCTCTTACTGTGCAGAATTGTTCTTCGGGGTTTGTTGCATCTGCGGATCTCTCACTCAGTGGTTATGAAGCCCTGCAAGGCTTCTGATACAGGCATCCTGTCCTATCGCTTATTTACAGGAAAACGAAGCAGGAAACAGGCTCCCTGGTGTGATGTCGCCTCGATACTGCCATGAAGCTGACTGGTGAGGGCTGTGACAAGCTCCATACCCAAAGTCCTTTGGGCACCGATAGTAAAATCTGGCGGTAATCCCACACCGGTATCTTTGACTTTCAGGTAATACCAGGAATCTTTCATGCTCAGGGAAACACGAATATTTCCCTTCTGATCAACCTCGAAACCATGTTTTATCGCATTGGTGACCAATTCGTTGATAATAAGGCCGCAGGGGATCGCCTGATCCATATCCAGAGTGATGTTGGTGAGGTCTGTCTCAATGGTGATGGACCTCATCTTATCTTTAAAGAGACTACGGATCTGGCGGGTCAGACCGTTGAAATATCCCTGGAAATCGATGCTGCTATAATTGCTCTCTTTGTAGAGCCGCTCATGAACGAGGGACATCGATTTTACCCGTCCGAGACTTTCTCTGAGCACACTGCAAGTGATTGGATGGGTGGTCTGTTGCAGTTGCAGTTTGAGCATGCTGGCGATAATCTGCAGGTTGTTTTTCACCCGATGATGGATCTCCTGAAGCATGACATTTTTCTCATCCAGGGAGTGACGCAGTCTGGCTTCTATCTGGATGCGGTCATTGATCTGCTTTTGCAGTTTTTCAAAGAGCAACGCATTATCCAGGGCGATGGCTACGATAGTACTTACTTCGCTGAGAAATGCTATATCATCAGATGAATAGGCTTTTTTACGGATGGATTGCACTTGCAAAACCCCGATGGGCCGGTTCTCTTTTTTAAGAGGTATCAAAGCTGCTGATTGAGAGCTCTGATGATCAAAATCTCTGTTTTTCAGTGTACGGCCATCTTCGGTTTTCCAGCGAAAAAAGGAGACGTTGCTCAGCACTTCAGCTTTATAGTCGACAATATTCAGTGGTTTCCCGCTTTTGATTACCCTACTTTGAGGACCTGTTCCCAAAGGAATTTCCGGAATATCATCCGTGGTGATCTCCTTACCCAATATCGATATGTAGATAACCCGGAATCTTTTGGTATCTTTATTATACAGTGATACGGAAAAAGAGGAGACATCCAGAAAGCGGGTGATGTGACGATATACTTCGGTGAGCATGGCATTTGCTTCCGTAAAG
>Ga0190303_1000949_pt1 | contig 11932 bp, 12 predicted proteins | sample 48700701_MG_FD_161672 | JGI IMG/M metagenome (GOLD analysis project Ga0190303, IMG submission 161672) | Hydrothermal vent sediment bacterial communities from Southern Trench, Guaymas Basin, Mexico - 4870-07-0-1_MG | ecosystem: Environmental > Aquatic > Marine > Hydrothermal vents > Sediment ...
TGAAAAAGTATTTCATTGAAAATAAGTGTCCCCTCTCTTATGGTATCGTAACGATTTTTTTTTAATCCGAATCTTTTAAGATTTTTTGCAGAGGAGAGAGGTATGGATTCCAAATATTCTTTGAATTCATCTATTTTATAAGTGAACGCATGGAGCTTATCTAACGGATGCATGGAGAGCTTCATAATACCCTTGCTAAGTGTTCTTGCCGTTCCACCTATGCCAATGGCTAATCTATTTTTAAAGTGTGCAGGAAGTCCCTGCAGCTCTGATCTTATATAAGCTTTAGCTTTTTTATTTATCTCTTGACGTGACATATCTTTATCAAAAAAAAGCTCTTTTAATCTTACTGTACCTAAATTAAGAGAATAGGTATCAACGATCTTCCCATTTTCTATCAGTGCCATGTCTGATGAACCGCCACCAATATCTATGGTTATCCCATCTGTCACAGGTAGCAGATTGTTTGCAGCTATGGCCCCATATGTCGCTTCTTTGTTACCATCTATGATCTTAATAGAAATACCAAGTTCTTTTTCTATCCATTTTACAAATATTTTCCCGTTTGGTGCATCTCTCAGTGCAGATGTAGCAACACAAATGGTTTTGTGGACTTGAAATTTTTCTATGGTGTGAGTGAAAGATCGGAGGGTTAAGAATGCTCTTGTTATACCAGGAGGTTGCAGGTACGCATTTTTTTCATAAGCACCTTCACCTATGCGAACTTTTGATTTTTGTTCACAGATCAGATGAAAGCCGTAATGACTTGTTTTTTCAACAATAATAAGTCTGGCTGAGTTTGAACCGATATCTATGATCGCGGTTCTTTTAGCCATGGAACTGTTTACTCTTCTTCTTGAAGTTTATTAAACTTAAATTTCAACTCTTCAATATTTTCAACATTATCAGGGTCTGAAATAATGCAGTCTACAGGGCATACAGCAATGCATTGAGGTTCATCAAAATGACCTACACACTCTGTACACCTGTCTGGATCAATAAGATAAACCGGATCATTCTCTTCAATAGCCTCATTGGGACATTCTTCTCTGCAAGCATCACATGCAATACATTCATCTGTTATTAAAAGGGCCATTATTATCCTCTGATTTGAACATCTAATATGATGTCCTAAATAGTTATTTATACGAGTTATAACGGAAGAAAGCTTATGCTTTATTTAAAATAGAATAAAATTATTTTTTCTTGGGAATTTTTGAAAGAGAGGAAGCGTTTTTACGCTCCCTTAGTGAGATATATTATGATATTTGTTTAGGAAAGCAGAATCTGTAACCACGTCTTCTTACTGTTTCAATTGTTGTAATTTCCAATGGTTTATCCATTTTTTGACGGATCTGGTTGATCGCAACTTCAATAACATTGGGAGTAACAAGTTCAGGTTCTTCCCAAATAGCATCAAGAAGCTGCTCTTTAGAGACAATCTGATCTTTATGCATAGCCAAATGAGTCAGAACTTCAAAAGGTTTACCTTTAAGTTCTATCTCATTTCCCTGATAAATGATCTTCTCTTCTTCCGGATTAATGATGAGATCTTCAATTTCAATGATATTGGAAGCGCCAAATCTAAGTTTTGCTTCAATGCGAACAAGTAAGATATCGTAATCCAGAGGTTTTCTGATAAAGTCATCAGCACCTGAGCGTAAAGCTTCTATTTCACTCTCTTTCTCTTCACGTTCAGAGAGAACGATCACAGAAGTTTTATGTGCATTGGTTTTAATATCTGCAATAATACCAATGCCATTAGCACTTTCTCTTGCCCAACCAAGCAGTACAAGATCATAATTTCTAATATCAAGATAGTATTTGGCATCACCCATATTTTCAGCTATATCAACCTGGTAACCAGCCTCAATGAGTTTGTCGGAAAGTGTTTTACTTAATGTTGCTTCATCTTCCATAATTAATACTCTCATCTCTGACCCCTTTATCTTTAAGATTTATTTAATATTATAGCATAAAAAAGGGGGTTTCTGAAAGTTTTTTTAAATTAAACTTTCCATGAGTTGCTTAATGCGACAGAGCATTCAGTTAAAATATCGGGTTTTGCAATTTTTAGTTTAAGTGTTTTTAGTTGAGGGTAGGTTGTGAAAAGAATGTTTTTAAGACCTAAAAGTGCCTCTTCAAGAAGTTCATAACGTTTCTCTTTAAGTTCTTTTTGGATCAAAGAAGCTACATCGGCATAATTTACAAAGTTTTCATTACTGTAATCATAAGAGGCTTCCAGATCGATGATCACACGTTGTGGTCTGTCTCGTTCAAAATCGAGCAAACCAATGATCACGTCAAATTGTAAAGCATCAATATGAATTGTCATTTTATACTTTGCCTTCTTCTTTCTTAAAGAGTCTTACTATGTTTGGAATATGTTTGTAAAAAATAATGATAGCAATGATCCAAATAGGTGCATGAGAGCCGATGCCCGGTACTACAGGATACAATATGTAAGAAGCAATGATAAAGGCAACAAGACCTATAAGTGATGAGAGTGATGAGATCTTTAAACCTTTACTTGCCCCTAACCATACGGCAATAGCTATGAAAGCAGGTATAGGCATCATAACAAGAAGTACACCAAAACCTGTGGCAACACCTTTTCCGCCTTCAAAAAAGAGAAACGCTGAGAAACAGTGCCCAATAACAGCAAGAACAGCTATGGTCCATTGAACACTTTCCGGAGCTCCCAGCATTTTGGCAACTAAAATGACTAAAATACCTTTTATTGCATCTAAAAACAGAGTGGCCGCACCCAGTTTTTTAGCCAAAGCAGGATCTTTCTCTTTTACGACACGCAGAACGTTGGTCGCACCAATGTTTCCGCTTCCTTCATTTTTAATGTCAACACCTGCAAATTTTTTCGCCAACAAATACCCAAAAGGAATTCCTGCAATGAGGTAAGCCGCAAGATAAAGTAATATATTTTCATTCATAATTATTCCACAATTTTAAGATAATGTGCAATTTTAGCCGAATTTTGCTAAAATAGCCACAATTTATCAAAGGGTAATAATGAGTATTGATTATAAAGCAGAAATTAATAGACTTAAAAAAGAGTTGGATGTAACAGTAGTTGCACACTACTATCAGCGTGATGAAGTATTTGAAATGGCTGACATTACAGGTGACAGTCTTGAACTTGCACGCAAATGTAAAGCAGATGAAAACCCCTGGATTGTTTTTTGCGGTGTTGGATTTATGGGACAGAGTGTAAAAGTAATTGCTCCTGAAAAACGTGTACTTATGCCTAAAATAGCCTGTTGTGCCATGGCCCGTATGATAGATGGGTCTTATTTTGATGATTCTGTGAATTATATGGTTGAGCGTGGTATTCCCAAAGAAGATATTTTGCCTATTACCTACATCAACTCAGATGCTACAGTCAAAGCAAAAGTTGGAGAGATGGGTGGTCTGGTCTGTACCTCTTCAAATGCTTTTAAGATCATCGAAAAAGGTTTGGAGAGCGGGAAAAAGATACTCTTCGTTCCAGACAGATGTCTTGGGCAGAATTTTGCCATTCAAATGGGGCTTAAATCATGTGTTATAGGAGCAGAAGGGGAGAATGAATGTGATCCTAAAGAGGCAGATGTAATTTGCTTTAACGGTTTTTGTTCAGTTCACCAGCTTTTTACAGTAGATGACATAGAGTTTTACAGAAATAAATACCCGGGGATCAAAATAGCTGTACACCCGGAGTGTGACCCTAAGATCGTTGCAGCTGCAGATTTTTCCGGTTCAACTTCTCAACTTATTAAATATGTTGCAGATCTTGATCCGGATGAAAAAGTAGCTGTAGGAACAGAGTACAATCTTGTTAATCGTATGAGAAAAGGTAACACTTATGTACTTTCATCAACTAAGCCGGAGTGTCCTACAATGAATGAAACAACCTTGGAAGATTTGTACAACACTCTAAAATCTATAAAAGACAATAAGCCTATAAATGAGATAGTTGTTGATCCTCATACTGCAAAATATGCAAATTTGGCATTAGAACGTATGTTGGCAATAAAATAATGTTAAAAGAAAACTTTTTAAAATCACTTATTGCAGAAGATATCGGTCGCGGAGATCTGTTTTCCCGGATCTCTGAGAGTATAGAGATACGTGCTTATATTATTGCCAAGAGTGATGGCGTCTTTGCAGGACGGGAATATATTGAAGTATTGGCAAAAATGTATGATATTGATCTAATATGGGAAGTTAAAGATGGCGAAAGTTTTAAGAAAGGTGAAAAACTACTTTTTATCTCGGGAGATTCAAAGATCATCCTTTCTCTTGAGCGTTCTATTTTAGATATAGTTTTACATGCTTCATCCATAGCGACCTTAACTTCAAAATATGTAGATGCCATTCAAGATACAGGTGTAAAACTTCTTGATACCAGAAAAACCAGACCTCTGCTTCGCGAGCTTGAAAAATATGCCGTGCGTTGCGGTGGCGGGATAAACCATCGTATGGGACTTGATGATTGCCTGATGCTTAAAGATACTCATTTGAAAACCATAGATGATCTGGACAGCTTTATGAAAGAAGTTCGCCAAAAAATACCTTTTACATCTAAAGTCGAGATAGAATGTGAAAATCTGGAAATGGTTAAAAAAGCAATGAAAGCAGGAGCAGATATAGTTATGTGCGACAATATGTCTATTGATAACATGAAAGAAGTTGTTGTTTTTAGAGATTCTAATTATCCGCATATTTTACTGGAAGCCTCAGGAAATGTTACTCTTGAGACCATTGAAGATATTGCAAGAACTGGTGTGGATGCCATCAGCTCAGGGTCTATCATTCATCAGGCAAACTGGATCGACCTGTCTATGAAAGTTGAATAGTGGGAGATAATAATTTTCCTATTTCAGAAGTAAAAGAGCAATTAGAACGAGCTAAAAATATCACAATACTTACCCATTTAAATCCAGATGCAGATACCATTGGGACAGGTTTGGGTATTTATAATATTTTAAAACAAGACAGAACAAAAAGAGTTGAAATAGTAAATGCTTCAAATATGCTACCTCAATATTTAGATTTTCTCCCCTCTTTTGAGAAGATAAAACATAAAATGGATTTTGAAGAGAGTCTTATTATAGCTTGTGATTCTGGCAGTATAAATAGGCTGGGGTTTGATCTTGAAAATAGAGAAATACTGAATATAGATCATCACAACAGCAATGAATATTACGGAACGGTCAATGTAGTTGTATCTGAATATGCTTCGGCTTCACAAGTAGCATATAGACTTTTTCAAAAACTTTATACAATTGATACCGGTACTGCGACCTGTTTTTATGCTGCATTATTGTCAGATACAAGATACTTTACAACAAACTCAGTAAATGATGAAGTGTTTGAAGTAGCCAAAGAGCTGCTGGATCTGGGTGTTGATCCTGCAAATGTGGCTTTTAATTTCACACAAAGAAGATCACTCTCCTCTATACGGATTCTGGAAAGAGCTTTGGGTCATTTGAGCCTTAGTTCTGAAGGAAGGATTGCAACACTTTTTGTTACCCAGGATGATATTCTATCTACAGGTGCACGTATGCCGGATATGGAAGGTATTGTAGATTATGCACGTTCTTTGGCTACAGTGGAAATTGGACTTTTTGCTGTAGAACTGGAAGATGGTATACGAATATCACTTCGCAGTAAAAGTGTTGATGTATCGAAAGTCTCTTTGGCTTTTGGCGGAGGAGGACATAAAGTAGCTGCCGGATTTACATTGAAACAAACTACTTTACATGAAAGTATAGATACAATTTTAAATAAAATAACAGAATTAGGATCAGTAAATGGCAAAAGTTAAAAAAAGAGGGGGTGGCATAGGTGGTATAATAGTCGCTCTGCTTGTAATAGGCGGACTAGGCGGAGGAGGATGGTATCTTTATAATTTACCTGAACTTGAAAGAGAAAAACCGGTAATAGAAGGACCGGATAATGTATTTTGGAACCGTACAGACCCTCTGCAGATCAAGCTGAAAGACAATGTAGGATTAAGCTCTTATGAGCTGGTCTTGAGTGATGGTGAAAAAAATGTGATCATCGGTCAAGGACCATTGCCTGACAAAACAAAAGAACAGCTTCTGGCAGTGAAGTATCCAAAAGGTAAAGTCTTAAATCCAAAAGCGAAACAATTTACTCTAAAAGTAAAAGTAACAGACAGCAGTATGTGGAATATGATGGAAGGGAACAGTGCCGAGAGAACACTTACCATTAATGTTGACTATAAACGACCAAATGTAAATATATTGGCAAATTCACGTATGATCAATCAGGGCGGGTCAGCATTGGTTGTTTTCCAAGCTGAAGATGATAATATGGATGAGCTTTACATTGAAGCGAATGGAAACAAATTCAAACCTCAGCCTTATAAAAAAGAGGGATACTATGCAGCCCTGATAGCCTGGCCTTTTACTGATGATACTTTTTCGGCAAAGATCATTGCAACGGATCTTGCTAAAAACAAACGTATAACAAAGATACCGTATTATCATAAAAACCCAAGATACAAAACATCTCATATTAAAGCGAGTGATAGCTTTATTGACGGGAAGATCACTGATCTTGCTTCAAGTGATCCGGAATATGCAACTATAACAGACAAACTTGAAAAACTAAAAGCGATCAACGAAACCATGCGTTTGAATAATGAATTACGGATACATAAATTGAGTAAAAATGTTTCTGATGAAATGTTGGATTCCTGGAAAATGAAAAAATTCTATCCATTGAAAAATGGACAGAAAGTAGCCAGTTATGGTGACCATAGATATTATTATTATAATAAAAAAGATAATGTTGTTTCAGAATCATACCATGTCGGATATGACCTGGCAAGTAACAGTATGGCAAATATTAAAGCATCAAATGCAGGAAAAGTGGTATATGCCGAAGAGAACGGTATATATGGAAATATGCCCATGATAGATCATGGTTTGGGACTTTATACACTTTACGGACACTGTTCTCAATTATTGGTGCAGGAAGGAGATGAAGTACAAGCCGGAGAGGTCATTGCCAAAACAGGTAAAACAGGACTTGCAATGGGAGATCATTTACACTTTGGTGTGCTTGTTCAAGGTATTGAAGTACGACCGGTAGAGTGGTTTGATCAATCATGGATCAGAAAATTCATAGACAATGTATTTAAGCAGGCAGATGAAATTATTTCTCCTCCACCACAAAAAGAGAAAAAAAAGTAAATTAAAAAATTCATATTTTGTAATTTGAACGGATTATGCTATAATCTGTTCAAATATTTGTATTGAAAGTACAAAGTAATAGTATTGAAGGGAGTCTTTATGCAGCAGCGTACCATTAAAAAACCTGTTGAAGTTGTCGGTATCGGTTTGCATAAAGGCGAGCCTATCAAACTTAGACTTGAACCGTTATCAGCAGATGCAGGTATAGTATTTTATCGTGAAGATCTGGCTTTGCGCATACCTCTTTCTCCTTCATCAGTTATTGATACACGTATGGCTACTGTGATTGGCAGTGAAAAAGGTTTTATCTCAACAATAGAACATTTTTTATCTGCTCTCTATGCTTATGGTATTGATAATCTGCGTGTCATTGTCGATGGAAATGAAATGCCAATTATGGATGGTTCATCTATCTCATTTTGTCTTTTACTGGATGAAGCAGGTATAGAAGAGTTGGATGTACCTAAAAAAGTGATCTCCATCAAAAAAATCGTTGAGGTAAGAGATGGTGACAAGTTTGTAAGACTTTCACCTGCAGATACAGCAACTTTTGATTTTAAAATTAAATTTGATCATCCTGTCATAGGTGAACAGAGTGAACAGTTTGAATTTTCCACACATAATTTTATAGAAGAGATAGCAAGAGCAAGAACATTCGGATTTGCAAAAGATATTCAATATCTGCAGAGTCAAAATCTGGCATTGGGTGCAACACTGCAAAATGCTATAGGTTTGGATGATCATAAGATCCTGAATCCGGAAGGTTTACGTTTTGACAATGAGTTTGCCAAACATAAAGTACTTGACGCTATGGGTGATATGATGGTTTCAGGTTATAATATTCTGGCAAAGTATGAATCGTTTGCAGGTAGTCATAATCTTAATTACCAACTTACGTCTAAATTGCTGGCAGACAGTAAAAATTATGAATTGGTAGCTGTAGAAGAGTTGCAAAGTAGAGAGTTTGCAAAGTCCTTCGCATAATTATAAACTCCTGATCATCTCTATATCTTCACCACTTCTTCTTGGAGTATATGAAGATGATACTCTGATCAAAACCTTTTCAAGTGACCTGAAAACTTCAGAAATACTATTACCTATAATAACTGATGTTTTAAATGACTATGATATTTCAGAAATCATCTATACACGTGGTCCTGGTTCATATATGGCCATAAAACTTACCTATATCATGCTGAAAACCATTGAAATAATGAGAGATATAAAGTGTGTGGGCTGTAGTGGTTTTGCACTAAATAATAATCAACCTATCAAAGCTATTGGCAATCTCTATTTTATCAAGGAAAAAGAGACTATAATTACTAAAAAATTTGAGCAGCCAGTAAATGTAGTTTTTGCATTACCTCAAAGTATTCAAGATCTTGAGATAGATGAAGAATCAACCCCTGAGTATATACTGCCAGCTGTTTAACGGAAGAAGTAACTATGTTTGTATCTGTACCGGCAACATCGGCCAATCTGGGACCAGGGTTCGATACCTTGGGCCTTGCAATTGATCTGAGAAATGAAATTATCATAAAACCGTCAAAATTTTTGAGTATCTCCACACAAGGTGAAGGTGCACAAAATCCCAAGATCAAGAAAAACTCTCTTTTTTTAAGTATCTTCAATGAAAACTATAAGCGATTAAGCGGTAGAAGTGATAATTTCAGATTTGAATTCCATAATCGTATACCTATCTCTAGAGGGCTTGGGTCTTCCTCAGCAGTAATAGTTGCAGCACTCAGCGGTGCATATATGGCTGCAGGTACAAGATATAACAAAAGAGAAATACTTAATCAGGCACTCAGATATGAGCATCACCCGGATAATATTACACCGGCAGTAATGGGCGGATTTAACGTAGCTTGCGTTGAAGGTGACAGAGTATATAGTAAAAAAAGACGTATGCCTGAATACCTTAGGGCAGTAGTTGTTGTACCAAACCGTACGATATCCACAGCTAGGTCACGTACGGTCCTGCCTAAAATGTATAGAAAAGAGGAGACAGTTTATTCTCTCTCCAGAGCTGCGTATATGACGGCACTTTTCATGAGTGAATCATGGGATCTTTTACGTATAGCTTCTAAAGATAAACTGCATCAGGCAAGACGAATGAAAATGATGCCGGAACTTTTTGATGTGCAGAAAGTAGCACTCAGACATGGGGCTTTAATGAGTACTTTGTCTGGTTCAGGTTCAACATTTTTCAATCTTGCATACGATAAAGATGCAGATAAAATAGCACAGGAATTGCAAAAACGCTTCCCTCAGTTCAGGGTATTTACACTCTCTTTAGACAATAATGGAGTAACAACCCAAAGTTAACATTTTTTTGGGTATAATACGCGATGAAAAAATCACAGCCTATACGAATGTGCATCTCTTGCCGTGATAGACATCCTCAAAAAAGTTTGATACGATTAAAGTTAGAGGGTAAAGATGTAGTAGCATTTGATGGAAAAGGCAGAAGCTTTTATATTTGTAATGTGTGTATTAAAAATGAAAAAAAAATCAAAGGCTTAGTGAAACGTTTTAAGCAAGACGAAGAACAATTCACTAAGCTTTTAAAGGAGTTAATCAAGAATGGATAAAGTTAAAATCCAAGAGATCGCAGATGAAGCGGGATTATCAAATGGGGATTTGCTAGACAAAGCCAAAGAGTTAGGTTTTAATGTCAAAGCAGCCAACAGTACTATCAGCATGGAAGATGCTGGTGTTCTTGTAGATTATGCGATCAGCGGCACACTTCCGAAAGGTTTTAAAAAGCCGGGTGAGAAAGTTAAAGTTGTTGTTGTAAAGAAAAAGAAAGAAGCAGAAGCTGAAGAGAAAGCGACAGAAGAAGTAGCTGAAACTGCAGTAGTGGAAGAGGTACAGGAAAAAATTGTTGAAGAAGAGAAAGCGACAGAAGAAGTAGTAAAAAAATCTTCCAGTATCAAGATGACACCAAAAGCAAAGCCTGTCACAAAAGTTGTTGATGAAAAGATTGCTGATGAAAAAGTTGCTGCCGAAGATGTAGAAGTTGAAACAGCTGAATTGGCAGAACCGTCAACAGAAGTACCTGCTGAAGAAACAACAACAGAGGAAGAAACGGCAGTTGCAGTAGAAGAGACCCCTGTTGTAAAAGAAGTAAAACAGCGTAAAGGTATCTCCGTTGTCTCCAAGAAAACAGAGTCGGAAGCAGAAAGTACCGGGACAGAAGCAGAGAAACCTAAAAGAAGAATTCTCTCTCGTACCGGTATAAAGATCGTTAGAAAAGCGAAACCGGCACCTGTAAGAGCAGGAACAAGAATCTCCATGGGTGATCAAACACCTTATATTGCCAAGAAAAAACCTAAAAAAGGTCCTGCTGAAGCCAGAGATGCCGGGAAGAAGATCGATATTTTCAATCATGACAGCATGAGTAGTGATATTGACAGCGGTTTTGGTGATGAGGAAGTAGTACTGCTTGATTTCTCAGATAAAAATATTTATGAAGAGATGATGCGTCAAGAGCAGAAACGTAAAGAAGAGATGAAAAAAAGAGAAGCGGCAAATGGTGGACCTGCCAAAGGCAGACAGCCTTTCCGTCCTCAGCAAAGACGTTCACTCAAACGTGGCGGAAAACGTAAAAAGTACATTAAAGAAGAAAATACTGATGTAGTAACATCTGTGGAGATTCCTGAAAATGTAAGAGTTTACGAGTTTGCTGAAAAGGTAAACAGAAAAGTTGGTGAAGTTGTAGGTGTACTTTTTGCACTTGGAATGATGGTAACCAAAAATGACTTCCTCTCTAAAGACGAGATAGAAATTCTTGCAGAAGAGTTTGAAGTTGAAGTAACAACTGTCAATCCTCTTGATGAGCTGGATTATACTGATGCGTATGATGAAGTTGAAGAGAGTGATGAAAATCTTGAAGAGAGACCACCGGTAATTACGATCATGGGTCATGTTGACCATGGTAAAACTTCACTTCTTGATAAAATCCGTTCAGCAAAAGTTGCTGACAGAGAAGCGGGTGGAATTACGCAACACGTTGGTGCTTACCAGGTAGAAAAAAATGGTAAGAAAATTACTTTTGTAGATACACCGGGACACGAAGCCTTTACTGCAATGAGAGCCCGTGGTGCACAGGCAACGGATATCGTTATTATTGTTGTAGCAGCAGATGATGGTGTTATGCCTCAAACAAAAGAGGCAATTGCTCACACAAAAGCAGCAGGTGTTCCTCTTATTGTTGCAATCAACAAAATGGATAAAGAGTCAGCAAATCCGGACAATATTAAGTCTCAACTGGCTGAGATAGATGTCATGGCAACTGACTGGGGTGGAGAGTATGAATTTGTTCCTGTATCTGCACATTCAGGTATGGGTATTGATGATCTTCTTGAAACTATCTTACTTCAGGCAGAAGTCATGGAGTTAAGAGCAGATCCAAAAAGAGAAGCAAAAGCTGTTGTTGTTGAAGCTTCTCTTGAAAAAGGGTTTGGACCGGTTGCAAATGTGATCATTCAGAATGGTACTCTTAATGTTGGAGACAATGTAATTGTCGGTAAAACATACGGACGTATCAAAGCGATCAAACTTGATGACGGAACTTCTGTTAAAGAGATCGGACCAAGTACACCAGCAGCTATTGTAGGGCTGAATGAAGTTCCTGGTGCAGGTGAAGAGCTTATCGTGATGAGTACAGACAAAGAAGTACGTGAGCTTGCTGATAAAAGAGCTGAATTTGA
>Ga0190303_1000951_pt1 | contig 11890 bp, 11 predicted proteins | sample 48700701_MG_FD_161672 | JGI IMG/M metagenome (GOLD analysis project Ga0190303, IMG submission 161672) | Hydrothermal vent sediment bacterial communities from Southern Trench, Guaymas Basin, Mexico - 4870-07-0-1_MG | ecosystem: Environmental > Aquatic > Marine > Hydrothermal vents > Sediment ...
ATTCTTTGCAATTATCATCTGTTTTAAAGTGTTCACTAAACGCTAGAAGGTTCTGTCCTTGAAAAATATCCATTATTTCCTTATTTTATTGACTCCTAATATATGAAATTAACTACTGACCTCAATATTTTTAAAATTTAATAATTGAAAATAAGTCCCTTTTGAAGGTCTAAATTCAAATCTTGAACCTTTCAAATACGATAAAAACAAATCTCTTTTTTCTTGATAAAAACCACCTAACTCTAAATAATTTGAAGGTGTTTGTAAATATTCAGCCAATGCAACTTGCGTAGGGTGATGTACACTAAATACATTAAATTGATGCACTTTTCTAAACTCTTTTGTTAGCTCTGCTGGTGCAATGCAATACCCCATTTTCCAACCGGTGTTATGAAACGTTTTTCCGAAGGAAGCCGTTATAAAAGCTCTTTCGGCTAACGCCGGAAATAAGGCTACAGATTGATGTTGCTCTCCATCAAAAATAATATGCTCATACACCTCATCACTTAATAGTAAAATATTCGTGTTTTTCAACAAAGATTCTAATTGTAACATGTCATTTTTAGACAATACTCTACCTGATGGGTTATGTGGTGAGTTGATGATAATCATTCTTGTTTTATCTGTAATCAACTTTCTTACTTCTTGCCAATCTATTTTAAAATCTTCTGGATTTAATTGAACTGCTATTGTTTTCCCTCCAAAAAGCTCAATAGTTGGCTCGTAACAATCATACGCTGGTTTAAAAATTAGTACCTCATCATCTTTTTTAATTGTTGCTGCAATAGCTGTAAAAATAGCTTGTGTTGCACCAGCAGTGATAGTAATTTCTGTATCAGGATTGTAAGAAACATTATATAAACGCTCCATTTTTTCAGCAATAACTTTTCTCAAACTAAAAATTCCTGGCATTGGCGCATATTGATTTTTTCCACTTACCATTGCTTTGTTAACTAATTGAATAAGTTTGGAGTCGCTTTCAAAATTTGGAAATCCTTGTGATAAATTAAGTGCATTTTGTTCGGTTGCTAAACCACTCATTACTGCAAATATAGAAGTTGGTATTTCTGGTAGTTTTGATTGAATTGGAAAATTATATGTTGGCATATTTTATTAATTTAAAAAAATCCTTATTCTGAATTTATTTCAAAATGACGAAATCGATTTTAAAATTACTAAAACTAAATTTGAATCATTACTTATTTGTCACATACTCTAAAATATCAGCGGGCTGACAATCTAATTCTTTACATATTGCTTCAAATGTAGAAAAGCGAATTGCTTTTGCTTTACCTGATTTTAAAATAGAAAGATTCGCAGGCGTAATCCCTATTTTAGTTGCTAATAAAAATTTTGCTTGATGTATTAGAAACAAAAAATTCTGCACCGCTTTTCTTAATTGGAATTAAATCTATATATTTAATAAAAAATAGCGCCGGGATAAAAAACATGGAATTAGAATCTCTTCTCAAAAAACCAACGAAAATAGTCAATAAATATAGAAATTTAGCTATAGTAACTGCTGCTGCAGGTTTAATGAGCCTTAATGCGTTTGGACAAACTGCTAATGGGACTATTAAATTTAATACGCAATCAAATTCGTCAATCACTGAAACACTCATGAACGCGCAAGCAACTAAGATTAGCGGTGTAAATAGTTATGATATCAATGGAAATACGAATCAATTAATCAATTTCGGTCCTTGGGACGTTGGAACTTTAAGTGTTGAAGAGTTCGAATTAGGATTGAAAAATTTTTATGTTGGTAAAAATCCCGCAGGAGAACTTAATGCTTTTTTTAGAACAACTAATTCAGAAAATGTTATTATGGAAGCATATAATGTCCTAGGACAAAAAGTTGTAATTCCTAAAATCATAAATGAATCTAATGGCGTTGCTCAAATGTATGCTAATTTTAGTGACTTAAAATCTGGAATGTATTTTATTAATGTACGAGATGAAAACAAAGCATTTTCTTTCAAATTCTTAAATAATAATAAACCGCTGAGAAGTTCACCAGCAATAACTAATACTATAGAAGAAAAATTATTAGGAAAAAGCGCAATCAAATCTAATTCACAAATATTCAATAGAACTATGGCTTTTAATTATAATATTACTTGGGATGAAATTGACATGCCAGGAAATACTAAAATTGAAGCTGGAAATCAAGATGTAGAAGTTATTGCAGGAAATGACAATGCATTAAGCATCGATATGGTTTTATATGAAAATCCAACTGGAGATAAAGCATTCTCCCCATTACACGATGGATCTCCAATAAATAACACTCAGGCAACATTAGTGAATGTTAATGATCCTAGCTTATTTTATGTTTCAAATGATACTGGATATCAACACATCTTTTTCGATGTTCACGTACCTAACAACGAAGTTTCAGAAAATTATAATCTTATTATTGAAGATCAGCGAGCTGATGGAACATTTATTACCACTACAATTCCTGTTGTTATTGAACAAGATGAGAATGGCGAATTAAATGGTAATGAAAATGTTAATGTTGATCCAATTCCAAACTCTCAAGATATTTCATTTTATGTTTTCAAATCACAAACGAGAACTGTAGATGCTGGAGTTACATTAGAATTAATTAATAATACAACTAATGCAGTTGTAGATTCTCAAGTAAGTGATGGCACAGGAGTAGTTTTCTTTGATGACGTTCCAGGGCAAACAACTTATCGAACAAGATCTCTTAAAACTGGAGAATTCACGAAAACAACAGGAACATTCACTACACCTCTTGTTGATTTAGAAAGTGAACGAACTGATTTTTACAATACTACAACTGTAGATAAAGATAATTATACAACTGGAGAACCAGTGACTGCAGCACACTTAAACGCATACAAACCATTAGCATACCAAACTGAATGGATTCTAGGCCATAGAGGAGTTTATTTCCCTACAGCACCTGGAAGACAAGATGTTATCGATGAAGTAAACTCAATTGATGCAGCATTAGGGTTTCCAAATTCAACAGTTGCATACAGCACGCCATTTTCAGAACTCACACCAGCACAACAAGCTGCATATGATGCTTATTTAGATGCAAACACATTCCCAGGAATTACAGGAAGCAATTTAGAATACTCAGGAAGCGATACAAACATATTCACATGGGATTTATCAAATGGAATGACTATAACGCCTTACTCAACAATTTTTAAAACAGGAGGGAACACTTCTGATTGGTCAATATTACATCATGAAGATTTAATTCAAAAAGGACACACACCATTAACATCTGGAGTAGATGTTCCTGCAACAGCATTAGATCAAACAAACCCAGTTACAATAACGCCTTACGACATATACAACGTAAACGCACACACAACATTAGGACAAAATCATTTCAAATTTTTTAATAATGGAAAACCATTCGAATACAATCTAAAAACTTTGAACTTCGAAGAATAAAAAAATTAGTAAATTCTAATTCCATTTTTTATGTGTCAGAGTCTAGATTATATTAGCTTTTAAATACTCACGATTCATACGTGCAATATTTTCTAATGAAATTCCTTTTGGGCATTCTACTTCACAAGCACCTGTATTTGTACAGTTACCAAAACCTTCTAAATCCATTTGCGCTACCATATTTTTAACACGGTCAGTGGCTTCAACTTTACCTTGTGGCAACAATGCAAATTGCGATACTTTTGCCGAAACAAATAGCATAGCACTAGAGTTTTTACAACTTGCAACACAAGCTCCACAACCAATACACGCAGCAGCATCCATAGATAAATCTGCATGGTGTTTTGAAATAGGTATTGCATTAGCGTCTTGTGTGTTTCCCGATGTATTTACAGAAATATAACCACCTGCTTGCTGAATACGCTCAAAAGCCATTCTATCAACAACTAAATCTTTAATTACCGGAAATGCTTTTGCTCTAAAAGGCTCAATATAAATAGTATCGCCGTCTTTAAACATACGCATATGTAACTGGCAAGTTGTTATACCTCTATCTGGTCCGTGAGGTTCACCATTAATATGTAACGAACACATTCCGCAAATACCTTCTCTACAATCGTGGTCAAATGCAATTGGTTCTTCATTTTTTGTAACTAAATCTTCATTTAACACATCCATCATTTCTAAAAACGACATATGTTCTGAAATATCAGTTACTTTATATTCGACCATTTGACCTTTATCTTGAGGTCCTTTTTGTCTCCAAATTTTTAACGTTAAATTCATTTTTTTATAGTTTATTAGCCAATGAGCCAATAGGCAAAAGTTACTTGTCTATCGATTTAATAAAGGCATTTAACATTTTACTTTCTTCGGTTATTAAGCTTTGAATTCTATTATATTCTTCTATAGAAATAAAATTTAATTCTTTAGCTATTATTATTTGTGTTTCTAATTCTAAAAGTGAACCTCTAGAATATTTTAAAAACTGAATATAACTCTTTGTATATTTCCTTCCCCAACCTTCAGCAATATTTGATGGTATGGAAACAGCTGAACGTTTTATTTGACTCGTTAAACCATACTGTTCATCTTTAGGAAAACTTTTACATACTAAATAAACTTCTTTGACAATTTGAATTCCTTTTTGCCAAATTAATAAATCTTTATATGTTTTTATACTACTCATATTTTTAATTAGTTTACTAGGCGCTAGCCAAAATAGTTAACTAGTTTATTAGGCACTAGCCACTAGTTTAAAAAAGCAACTCTCCTTTGGTTTTTCTCTTCTACCTTCTGACTTCTGACTAGTTCTATTTTGCCTTCTTTCTTTTGCCTTCTGCCTAAAAAACTACTTATAGCTCCTAGTTTTCAACTCGATATCTTTAAATTCCAATTCTTCTTTATGCAAAATAGCTTCACTTGGTTTACCTGTGTATTCCCAGGCTGAAACGTATGCGAAATTTTTATCGTCACGTTTTGCTTCACCATCTTCAGTTATGTGTTCTTCACGGAAATGACCTCCACAAGACTCTTCACGCTCTAAAGCATCTTTTGCAAATAACTCTCCTAATTCTAAGAAATCAGCAACTCTACCTGCTTTTTCAACTTCTTGATTGAATTCATTTAAACTACCAGGAACTTTTACATTTTTCCAGAAATCTTCTCTTATTTCTTGAATTTCTTTTATAGCTTCTTTTAAATGTTTTTCATTACGAGCCATTCCTACTTTATTCCACATTACTAATCCTAGTTTTTTATGGAAATAATCTACAGAGTGTGTTCCTTTATTATTGATAAAGAACTCCAATTGATCTTTTACAGATTTTTCAACTTCATCAAATTCAGGAGAATCTGTTGGTATTGCACCTGTTCTAATATCATCGGCTAAATAATCACCAATTGTATAAGGCAACACAAAATAACCATCTGCCAACCCTTGCATTAAAGCAGAAGCTCCAAGTCTATTTGCTCCGTGATCTGAAAAATTAGCTTCACCAATACAGTACAACCCCGGAACAGTTGTCATTAAATTATAATCAACCCAAACACCACCCATTGTATAGTGTGTTGCAGGATAAATCATCATTGGCGTTTTGTATGGATCTTCATCAATAATTTTCTCATACATTTGAAATAAGTTACCATATTTGGCTTCAATAATTCCTTCACCTAATTCAATAATTTTTTCTTCGGAAGGGTTTGATACTCCGTGAATTTTAGCTTGTTCTTTTCCGTAACGATGTATTGCTGCTGAAAAATCTAAGTACACTGCTTCGCCAGTTGCGTTTACTCCAAACCCAGCATCACAACGTTCTTTTGCAGCTCTAGATGCAACATCTCGTGGTACTAGATTTCCAAAAGCAGGGTATCTTCTTTCTAAATAATAATCTCTATTTTCTTCTGCTATTTTCGTTGGCTTTAATTTCCCTTCTTGAATTGCTTTTGCATCTTCAATTTTTGCAGGCACCCAAATTCTACCATCATTACGTAATGATTCAGACATTAACGTTAATTTAGATTGGTAATCTCCTGAACGTGGAATACACGTTGGGTGAATTTGTGTAAAACAAGGGTTTGCAAAAAATGCACCTTTTTTATGAATTTTCCAAGCTGCTGTTGCATTAGAGCCCATTGCATTAGTTGATAAAAAATATACATTTCCATAACCACCTGTTGCAATTACAACCGCATGTGCAGAATGACGTTCTATTTCACCTGAAATTAAATCACGCGCAATAATACCTCTTGCTTTTCCATCTACTAAAACAACATCTAACATTTCGTGACGGTTAAACATTTCTATTTTACCACGAGCAATTTGACGGTTCATTGCAGAATATGCTCCTAATAATAATTGTTGTCCTGTTTGCCCTTTTGCGTAAAAAGTTCTTGATACTAATACACCTCCAAATGAACGGTTATCTAACAATCCTCCATAATCACGTGCAAAAGGAACTCCTTGCGCCACACATTGGTCAATAATATTTCCTGATACTTCTGCTAAACGATGTACGTTTGCTTCACGCGAACGGTAATCTCCACCTTTTACAGTGTCATAAAATAAGCGATAGTTAGAATCTCCATCACCCATATAATTTTTTGCTGCGTTAATTCCTCCTTGTGCAGCAATTGAATGTGCTCTACGTGGAGAATCTTGATAAGCAAATGCTTTTACGTTGTAGCCTAACTCAGCCAATGTAGCTGCGGCTGAACCTCCTGCTAAACCTGTTCCTATAACAATAATATCTATATTACGTTTATTAGCTGGATTTACAAGGTTAATTTTATCTTTATAAGTTGTCCATTTATCTTTAATTGGACCTTCTGGTACTCTTGAATTTAAAGTCGTCATATTTTCTAAGATTAATGGTTAAAGTAGTGATACAATGCAATAATAATAAACCCTAAAGGAATAACTATTGAATAACATACACCAAATGATTTTACACATTTAGAGTACTTATTATTAAAGCCGATTGATTGAAAGGCTGATTGAAAACCGTGTAATAAATGCAATCCTAATAACACAAATGCAATTACATACGCTCCAACTCTTACTGGATCTGTAAACTTATGTTGTAACTCTGTAAAATATCGATACCCTTCTTCGCCTTCTAAAACACCAGACATATCTCCTATGATATATTTTGTGTTAATTTCTGGAATCCAGAAATCAATAAAGTGTAATACAATAAACGCTAAAATAACACCGCCACTTATTGCCATATTTCTTGACATCCAAGATGCGCTAGCAGCACCGTTGTATTTAACATATTTTACATTTCTTGATCGTTTATTCTTTAGCTCTAACACAAACCCCATAACAAAATGAAAAACTACCCCAACTATTAATACTGGCTGCATAGCAAATTGTATTAATGGATTTGTTCCCATAAAGTGTGACGCTTGATTAAAAACGTCTTCACTAAATAATGAAGTTAAATTTACCGCTAAATGAATGATTAAGAAAAAAATAAGGAATAGTGCTGACAATGCCATAGCTACTTTCCTTGCAATTGATGAAGATAATAATCCGCTCATTTTCTAATTGATTTTTTAAAAGCCCAAATATAGCCATTTGAATTTAGGTTTTAAAAACCACTTCAAACTTATTCTTCTAATTTAGATTCATTATAAATAAAAATCTCAAAACTGAAATCTGATAAATGTCACTCTTAGAAACGTACTGCTCTTTTATCTTTACGTCTAAACTCTAAAAGTTAGCCTTATGGCAATAAAAAAAGGACTATTCAAAACATCAGTTGGGCGTAAAAATCTAATGGCTTTTACCGGGCTATTTATCATCTTTTTCCTTGTAATTCACCTTGTAGGGAACCTTATCTTAGTACTTCCAGATTCATTTTTCCCAGTAGAATTTTGGGGAGGTGTAGAAAATGTACACGATATGTATAATGCATATTCTCACTTTTTAGTGAGCTTTTGGCCCGTAACAATTGTTGCATGGGTTTTATATATAGCTTTAATTATTCACGTTGTTGATGCCGTATTAATTACACTCCAAAATAATAAATCTAGAGGTGAAAAATATCAAGTAACCGATAATTCAACAAGTACTTGGTATTCTAGGAATATGGGTATTTTAGGAACCGTAATTGGTGTTTTTATCGTATTACATATGGCACAATTTTGGTTGAAATATAAAGTACTTGGTACTGAACATGATTTATACGAATTAGTATTTTCCACCTTCAAAGTTTGGTGGATGGTACTTATTTACGAAATAGGAATTATAGCTTTAGGCTTCCATTTAGTACATGGTATTGTAAGTGCTCATCAATCTTTAGGTATTTACCCTAAAAAAGTGATGAACATTATTAAGTATATAGCATTATGCTTTAGTTTAGTTATGGCAGTTTTATATGCCATTATTCCAATCATTCTTTACTTTAAATAAAAATAGGATTATGGCTCTTAACGCAAAAATTCCAGAAGGACCTTTAAAAGATAAATGGCAAAATTACCTTGCTAAAACTAGAATAGTTAACCCTGCAAACCGCAAAAAATTAGATGTAATTGTAGTTGGTGGTGGACTCTCAGGTGGTGGTGCAGCAGCATCTTTAGCTGAATTAGGCTACAATGTAAAAGTGTTCTTTTTTCAAGATTCAGCACGACGTTCGCATTCTGTTGCCGCTCAAGGTGGTGTAAATGCAGCAAAAAACTACAAAAACGATGGTGATAACGTATACAGAATGTTTTACGACACTATTAAAGGTGGAGATTTTAGATCTCGAGAAGCAAATGTATATAGAATGGCTGAAGTTTCAGCCAATTTAATTGACCATATGGTTGCTCAAGGTGTTCCTTTTGGGCGTGAATATGGAGGTTATTTAAGTAACAGGTCTTTTGGTGGTGTGCTAGTTTCACGTACATTTTATGCTCGTGGACAAACTGGTCAACAATTATTATTGGCTACCTACCAAGCAATGATGAAACAAATTAAAGTAGGTAAATTAACGCAATATAATCGTCATGAAATTCTTGATATTGTAATAGTAGATGGAAAAGCTAGAGGCATTATTGCTAGAAACCTAGATACTGGTGAAATTAAACGACACGCAGCACATGCGTTAGTTTTTGGAACTGGTGGTTTTGGAAAAATATTTTACTTATCCACTTTAGCAATGAATTCAAATGGTTCAGCAAATTGGAGAGCTCATAAAAAAGGAGCTTATTTTGCAAACCCATCGTGGACACAAATTCACCCAACCGCATTACCTCAATCTGGTGAACACCAATCAAAATTAACCTTAATGTCTGAATCACTTAGAAATGATGGTCGTATTTGGGTTCCTAAAAACAAAGATGAAAAACGTGCTCCTGGAGATATTCCAGATGAAGATAGAGATTATTACCTAGAACGTCGCTACCCAGCATTTGGGAATTTAGTACCTCGTGATGTAGCTTCAAGAGCTGCAAAAGAAAGAATGGATGCTGGTCACGGTGTAGGTCCATTAAAAAATGCTGTTTACCTTGATTTTAAAACTGCCATTGAAAAATTAGGTGAAGACACTATTAAAGAACGTTATGGAAACCTTTTTACTATGTATGAAAAGATTACCGCTATTAACGCATATAAAGAACCCATGAAAATATCACCTGCTGCCCATTTCTCAATGGGAGGTTTATGGGTTGATTATGAATTGCAAACTACAATTCCTGGTTTATTCGCTGTAGGTGAAGCTAATTTTGCAGATCACGGAGCAAATCGTTTAGGAGCAAATTCACTTTTACAGGCTTCAGTTGATGGTAATTTTATTTTGCCTAATACTATTTCTAATTATTTAGCTGATGATATTCGAACAGGACCTGTTTCAACAGAAACACCTGAATTTGAAGAAGCTGAAAAAGAAGTAAAAGAGCAAGTAACAAAATTATTAGCAATTAAAGGAACCATGCCTGTAGATCAAATTCATAGACGCTTAGGTAAAATTATGTTTAAAGAAGTGGCCATGTCTCGAAATGAAAAAGGGATGATTTGGGCTATTGAAGAAATAAAAAAATTACGTAAAGAATTTTGGGAGAATGCTGCCGTACCTGGAAATGAAAATGGACCAAATTCTGAACTAGAAAAAGCAGGACGATTGGCCGATTATTTAGAAATAGCCGAATTAATGACTGTTGATGCCTTAGATAGAAAAGAAAGTTGCGGTGCTCACTTCCGAGAAGATTATCAAACTGCTGATGGTGAAGCCATGAGAGATGATGAAAATTATATGTACTCATCGGCTTGGGAATGGCAAAATGAAGAAAACTGGAAATTACATAAAGAACCATTAGAATTTACTGAAGTTACACCAACAGTTCGCTCATACAAATAATAAAGATTATGAAACTGACACTTAAAATATGGCGACAAGAAAACGCCCAAACAAAAGGAAAATTAGTAACCTATAAATTATCAGATTTAAGTTCGGATACCTCTTTTTTAGAAATGTTAGATGTATTGAACGAACAGCTTGCTTCAAAAGGTGAACCTGCCGTTGAATTTGATCACGATTGTAGAGAAGGTATTTGTGGACAATGTTCGCTTGTTATCAATGGAAGGGCACACGGACCAGAAGAACACTATACCACTTGCCAAACTCACTTACGTTCTTTTAATGATGGAGATACAATAACAATAGAGCCTTTTAGAGCAAATTCATTTCCTGTTATTAAAGATTTAAAAGTTGATAGAAGTTCTATGGATAGAATTATTCAAGCAGGTGGATACATTTCTTCTTTTACAGGAATGGCTCCAGAAGCAAACTCAATACCAATTCATCATGATATTGCTGAAAGTGCTTTTGATAGCGCTGCTTGTATTGGTTGCGGTGCTTGTATTGCAACTTGTAAAAATTCTTCTGCAGCATTATTTGTATCTGCAAAAATTGGCCATTTAGCTAAGTTACCTCAAGGACAGGTTGAGCGTAATGAACGTGTTCAATGGATGGTAAATGCCCATGATGATGAAGGTTTTGGTAGCTGTTCAAATACAGGTGCTTGCGCTATAGTATGTCCTCAAGAAGTACAATTATTAGATATTACACGTATGAACTTTGAATACAACAGATCTAAATGTCTTAGTAAATAATATACTATTTCAAGAACTATATTCTAAAAGCAGCCATCAATTGATGGTTGCTTTTTTTATTATATGTGCTAATTAAATTCCTCTAAAAATTAAATCTAGGATTTACAATAGTATTAAACATAGAGCCAAATGAATAATTTAAACCAACTCTAAAAAAATAATTATATCCGGATTTAACTTGCTGTTGTCTTAATAACAATTCTTCTAAAGATAGATCGCCTCCAGCCAAATTCACTTGATTATTTGTAATGTCATAGTTTCCACTAATATCAAACGACAAGCCTTTAACAAGTCTAAAACTTGTTCCTATATAAAATGAAAAGGCATTTAAAGCTGCATCATTTAAAAAACTCTCATAAGAAATTTCACTAGTAATATTTCCCCATTGCTGTTTCAAACTCCCTCCCAAAGTTAAATTATGCTCCCATAAAAATTCATCTTCTTTATTGAAAATGGTTTTCTCAATATAATTATTATGTAGCCCTCCTATTTTATACGCTAATGTTAATTGCTTTTTTGATGATTCTTCGTACGAAAAAAAATTGTACTCAATAGCTGGCTTTAACGTTGCATAAAATGCTTTGTTACTATAGGTAGATTTACCAGCATATGCAAATGCACCAACAGACCAATGGTTATTAATACTTATTACATCATACGCATGTATTCTTGAAGATTTCTGATGAGAAACAATGTCTTCATTATCATATGAAAATACAGACTTGTTGTTGTTTAAACTTCCTCTTAACCTGAGTTCGACGTAAGAAAAGGGATTTTTTTTAATGAAAAAAGCAGAATATTTAGTATATTAAAGTGTTGAAATTCAATATTTTAAAAAACATTCCGCTTATG
>Ga0190303_1000954_pt1 | contig 11860 bp, 11 predicted proteins | sample 48700701_MG_FD_161672 | JGI IMG/M metagenome (GOLD analysis project Ga0190303, IMG submission 161672) | Hydrothermal vent sediment bacterial communities from Southern Trench, Guaymas Basin, Mexico - 4870-07-0-1_MG | ecosystem: Environmental > Aquatic > Marine > Hydrothermal vents > Sediment ...
TCTTCACTATCAAATTCTGCTGTAAAACTAAAAATATTCATACCTTTATATTTCTCTTAAAGATACTAAATAATTTGTAATTATTAGTCTTTACGGATATACAAATAAGAATAAAGTTATTGCTAAAAAAAATAGTACTTTTTTCATAGAAATTAAAATTGAGGGTTTACGAGAAGTAAATTTTAAAAAAAAACTGAAAACGTGTGATATTTATCATGTAATAAGGAGATTGCATTATTTTAGAGGGGTGGTGATCTAATATTAAAGCAATATGTTAATTAGAAACAATATAAAAATTAGATAAAATATTCTATATCAAAATATCATGAATCATAGTAGGATTATCACTGTTCCATTTAGATAAAATATCAGTAGCAACTTGTGCACCGCTACCAGCTGCTATTGGATATTGACTAATATGACCTGCTAAAACTCCCGCTACATAAATTCTATCTACAACTACATGATTTTCATTTTTAAGCATAATACGTTCCTTTTGTGGAGGTAGATTATGATGAGGAGCTACATATTGTTTTAACCCTTCAATGTTAAATAAATTTGAAGGACCAACAGCTACCACAATTTGAGAAGCTTTATAGCTATTTTTATTTGTAATAATAGTAATAATAGTGCTATCTTTTTTTATTTCAATAACTTTTTCCTTTTCAATTTGGGTAATTTCAGGATATAATTCAGATAATTGATTTAAACCTTTAGTTAAAATTTCTTCACCTGTAGTTCCCTTATTAAATCCTAACACATTATTAAGTTCGGCACTTTTTAAAGCAGCGCTTTTTTGATGTGCTATAATCCCTATATTTTTACCAATTGCAAATGGTTTGTTAACACCCGATCCTAAAATTAAAGCACAAGATAAACCAGCTACACCACCACCAATAATTAATACGTCAAAAGTTTTCATTTTTATTTAAATTTAATTAAGAAAGTAATCCTTGAATATTTGTAGCAAATAGTTTTACAGCAATAGCTAAAAGAACAACACCAAATATTTTACGTAAAATATTAATACCATTTTTACCAATAAGTCTTTCAATTTTTACCGAAGTTTTAAGTACGATATACATAAAAATAATATTTACAATTATAGCTATTAATATATTTATTGTTTCGTATTCAGCTCTTAATGAAAGCAAAGTTGTTAAACTACCCGGTCCTGCAATTAAAGGAAATGCTAACGGAAATACAGATGCAGTTACAGCATTGGTTTCTTCTTCTTTATAAAGTGAAATACCCAAAATCATTTCTAAAGCAAGAAAAAATAAGATAAACGCTCCTGCTACAGCAAAGGAATTAACATCAATCCCTATTAAATTTAGAATGCTTTTTCCTAAAAATAAAAAAGAAATCATTATAATACCTGCGATAATAGATGCTTTTTCAGATTGAATATGACCAACTTTTTTTCGTAAATCAATAATTATTGGAATATTTCCAATAATATCAATAACAGCAAACAAAACCATTGTAGCTGTAAGTATTTCTTTAAAATTCACCCCCATTATGTTACTTTTTTAAAAGGTTGACAAAAGTATATAAATGATCAATATTATAATGTAAAAGTATGTAAAAAAATAGTTTATTTTCGCAACATGTTTCAATTAGGAAAAACTATAGTTTCAGAAGATATTATTGAGAAAGAATTTGTCTGTAATTTATCTGTATGTAAAGGTAAATGTTGTATTGATGGTGAGGCAGGAGCTCCGCTTGAAGAAGAAGAACTTAAAATGTTATTAGATATTTATCCAAAAGTAAAACCATTTTTAAGGCCTGAAGGAATTGCAGCTATAGAAAATCAAGGGCTTTTTATTACCAATGAAGGCGAGTATGAGACAACTTTAATTAATGAAAAAGAGTGTGCATATGCAATTTTTGATAAAAAAAACACAGCAAAATGTGGTATTGAAGAAGCGTACAATCAAGGTGTAATAAATTGGAAGAAGCCTATTTCTTGTCATTTATATCCAGTTCGTATTATGGATTATAGTGAGTTTTCTGCAGTAAATTATCATAAATGGCCAATATGTGATGATGCTTGTACTTTAGGGAAAGAATTACAAGTACCTGTATATAAATTTGTGAAAGAAGCTTTAATTAGAAAATTTGGAGAAGATTGGTATGCAGAACTAGAAAAAGTAGCTAAAAATTATAAAATGTAATATTTTACATTATTAATGACACAAAAATTGCAGAAGAATTGTTCCTGTTTTGTATTTTTACAAAAAAGCAACCTGTAAAAGATAGAATTAAGCAATGTTTAAATCCCAACACCTTTTAGTTATACTTATTGTTTTCTTAGGTTTACAAACTTCCTTTGCTCAGAAATTAAACAAAAAACAAATTGATAGCATATATGCTGAATTAAAAGTAAAACCAAATACTATTTCAAAAGTTGATGGTTTAATTTCATTATATAAAAAAGCTGTAAGAGCTAAGATTGCAAATGAAAATATTATTGATGAAGCCATTTCAATTTCAGAAAAAATATTTTATATAAAAGGGCTAGGTGTAAGTTACAATAGAAAAGGTTTAGCAGCTAGGTATAATAATAGTTATGAAAACTCTGTAACACTTCATAAAAGAGCTTTAAGCTACCTCAATAAAACTACAGATACATTATTAAAAATTAAATGTTTAAATAACTTAGGTGTAAGTTATAGAAAACTTAATTTAGAAAAAGAAGCTTTTGATTTTTACTTTCAAGCATTAGATTTATCAGAGAAAGTTAATCATGTTAAAAGTATTACAATTGCCCTTAATGGAATTGGAAATGTATTTCTTGATACAAAGGAATACGACAAAGCCTTGCATTATTTTAAAAGAGTTTATGATTTAGATGCTGAAAATGAAAATATAAGAGGGCAAGAATATAGTTTATCTAATATTGGAGAGACCTATTTATATCTAAAATCATATGATTCAGCATATTTTTATATTAGTAAAGCATTAGGATTAACCAAAGAGTACAAACACAAACAAAGTGAGGCTATTCGATATAATTTATTAGGATTACTTTTTCAAAAAAAAGGAGAGTATCATAAATCAACAAATTTCTATAAAGAGGCAATTCCTTTGTTTACAAAAGAAAACAAGATAAGATACTTAAGCAATACGCTAATTAATGTTGGAAAAAATCAACTTCATTTAGGAGAATACGAAAAGGCAATTGAGAATATTACTATTGGTTTAAATAGTGCAAAAACAATAAAATCTAAAGAAAATATTTCTTTAGGTTACAATGCTTTGGTTGATTATTATACAATAACTAAAAATTATAAAAAAGCATTAAATTCTCATAAAATTGCAACAGCATTTAATGATAGTATTGTAAATGAAGCATCACAAAAAAGTATTATAAGTACTCAGGTTGAATATGAAACAGCAAAAAAAGATGCTCAAATACAACAATTAGCAAAAGAAAACGAATCAAGTAAAAACAAGGCAAAAACAAATTTTAATCGTTTAATTATAATTTCTGCTTTAGGTATAACAGGTATTATTGTGTTACTTTATTTATTTCGTTTGTATAGAAAAAATTCTGATTTAGAAATAGAAAATAAAAATTCTGAATTGCAAAATTACCTACTTCAAATTAACGAATTAAAAGAAAAAGCAACTAATAAAACACTTACTGAAACTAAAATTTTTAATGAAAATTTTAGTGATTTCGGACTTTCAAAAAGAGAAAAGGAAGTATTAACACATATTACAATTGGGTTAAGTAATGATGAAATTGCTTTAAAAATGTTTGTTTCTAAAAACACTATAAAAACACACATAAAAAATATCTATTCTAAACTAGATGTTAAAAATAGAATTCAAGCTATAAAAAAGATTAGCACTATTTAAACTATTTTAGTTTAAGATCTCAATCACTTCGTTTTTAGCTTCACTAAAGCAATATATTTTAAAACTGTCTTAATTGCTAGTGAAATCAATACTTATTTACCAAATAATCACCCTAAAGGGTTAGATAAATCATACTTTTTTATGAAGTGAATTTTTAATATTGGAACTAATTTAGCATAAAATTAAACCACAATAATGTTAAAATTAAAAATTATGAAAAACCACACATTTAATTTTAAAACAAACTTCACATTTAAACTGTTACTTGTTTTAGGCTTATTTTTTATTGTTCCTCAACAAACTGAGGCACAATTTTTTAAAAAATTAGCAAAAAAAGCACAAGAAAAAATTGATAGAGAAGCTGAGAGAAGAGCAGAAAAACGTGTAAATAAAAAAATAGATAAAGAGTTTGATAAAGCTGAGGATGTATTGGACGGTAAGAAAAAAGATAAGAAAACAGAAGGAAAAGAGGGAAATAGCAACAAAAATGAAAAAGGAGTAAACAATTCAGAATCAACAAATTCGAATGAAGCCAATGCAAAATCAAACAAACCAACAGTTGTTTGGAGTAAGTTTGATTTTGTACCTGGTGATACCGTAATTTTTGAAGATATGCCAAGTACCGATGAAGAAAATGGCGAGTTTCCTAGCCGTTGGGATTTATACAAAGGAAATGCTGAAATTGGAGAAGTTAATGGAGAACCTGTAATTATGTTCTTGCAAGGAGGAAATATCGTTCCCTATTTAAAGAATTCAAAAGAAGATTATCTCCCAGAAATTTTCACCATAGAATTTGATGTTTATTTTAAAGAAGATGGCCCAGGAAGATATTGGCTACATTTTTCAGACAATAAAAATCAAAGAGTACTTTATCCTCCTTTAGAAATCTATGTTAATGGATTAGAAATAAGTAATTCAAATAAAAGATACCCAGGAACTGAAGACTTAAATTGGAACGTAAACAATGAAGGAAGGTGGCGTCATATATCTGTTGCTTACACAAAAGGTAAATTTAAGGCCTATATGGATGATACACGGCTAATCAATATACCTCACTTTGAAGATTTACCTACGGGTATTACTATTTCTGCAGAGAATAATAGTATTAATGAAAAATACTTAAAAAATATCCGGATAGCCAAAGGAGGTGTAAAATACTATGATAGAGTTTTATCTGAGGGAAAAATTATTGTAAACGGTATTAAGTTCGATGTAAATAAAGCGTCTCTAAAACCTGAAAGTATGGGGCCTATCAATAAAATTTATCAATTAATGGTTAAAAAACCTGAGCTTAACTTTAGTGTAGAAGGTCATACAGATAGTGATGGTGGTGATGAAACTAATATGACTTTATCTAAAGCAAGAGGAAAAGCAGTTATGGATAAATTAATAAGTATGGGTATTGCTAGTGAAAGATTAAAATTTAATGGTTTTGGAGAAAGCAAACCTTTAGATAATAACAGTACTCCTGAAGGGAAAGCCAATAACAGAAGAGTAGAATTCGTAAAATTTTAAAAACTTAAAAATAAAATCATGAAAAAAGTAAACATATTACTTTCACTAATTGTGGTGCTTGCTAGTTGTAGCGGAAATAGTCAAAACAAATTAAAACGATATGATGCAAAATCAGCAATAATTGAATACAGTACAACTACTTCAGGAAAAACCTTTGGAAGTACAGTAAAAGGAGCAGGTACAGAGAGTTTATATTTTAAAGACTGGGGCGCTGTTGAATTAATTGAAGAAAAATCAACTCAAACAACAGTTACAAAAATATTTGGTAGAGGTAAAACAACAACAACAAATGTGCACACTGTTAACAAGCTAGATAATGGAGAGAGTTACCATGCAGATTTTGATAAAAAAATAATTTATTTAACAAGAGATTTAGCAATGGATATGATGAGGCAAAGTAATACAGACGTTGGTGATGCAGGGAAAAGTATGCTAGAGTCTATTGGTGGTGAAAAAATAGGTGAAGAAGATTTTATGGGGTACAATTGTGAAGTATGGAGTATACCAGAAGGTAAACAATGGATGTATAAAGGAATTGTATTAAAATTAGAAATGAAAATGCTTGGCATTACAACTATAAAAGAAGCAACAAACGCAAAATTTAATGTTTCTGTACCAGATGCAAATTTTAAACTTCCTGATTTTCCTATTCAAAAAATGGAAGGTTACATGGATAATGATGAGTATGATGACGAATTAGATGAAATGGATGCGAATATGGACAAAATTCAAAATTTATCATTTAAAGATTGGAAAAAAATGGCAACTGAAAATGATGAGGAAATGAGAGAAATGAGCGATAAAGAATTACGCCAAACATACGATATGATTCAGAAAATGATAAAAATGAGAAAAGGAAATTAGTTATTGTAAAAAAATATAAATCATGAAAAAAAGTAATCTCATTTTAGGAGTATTTATATTCATAATAACTTTTAGTGCTTGTAATAAAGATGAAGAAATTCCAGTTGAAGTATTAATAACTATCACTACGTTTTCACCTCAAACAGCAAATATTGGAGATATTATAACGCTAAATGGTCAAAATTTAGAGACTACTGAAACATACAATGTATTTTTTAACGGCTTTGAAGGAACAGTAACTGAAGTAGCCACAACATACTTAAAGGTTGCAGTTCCTGAAAGAGCTGTTTCAGGAGAAATTACAGTAACGTATAATGGTAAAACAATTAATGCGGGTTCCATTACTATAATAAATATTTTTACGGGAGAAGTTCAGCTCTTAACTCAACAAGATGTAGATGATTTTGGAGCTAATAATTACTCAGCTGTTGATGGCAGGCTACTTATAGGCGATGACCGAAACCCAACACCCGCATCAATAGTTAGTTTAGAGCCATTAAGAGCGTTAACATCGATAAGTTCATCACTTAGAATTGAGTACAATACAGCACTTACTAATGTTGATGGTTTAAATAATATTAAAGAAACAGGAAACTTACTTTTAGAATATAATGATGCTCTTATAAATGTAAATGGCTTAAGTAGTTTGACAACTACTTTAGGGTTTTATATTTATGGAAATCCATTACTTACTACTATTGAAGGCCTTAGTAACTTAACACTTGTTGACTATCTTTATATGTATGGAAATGCATCTCTAACAAATTTAAATGGTCTACAAAACTTAACAACAATTAATGAGACATTGGAGATTTCACGTACAGCCCTAACAAATATTGATGCACTAAGTAATATTACATCTTTGGAGTATGATTTAGAAATTAATAGAAATGAATTTCTAACAAGTATTGAAGGGTTAAGTAACCTTATTTCTGTTGGTGAAGATATTGAAATAAGCGAGAACTTAATTCTTAATAACTTAGATGGTTTAGTTGGGCTCACAACGGTTGGAGAAGAGTTTTATGTGCACAATAATCCTGTTCTTACAAATATTGAGGGGTTGAGTAATTTAACTCAGGCAGGTGATGATTTAGAGTTTTATAGAAATGTATTGTTATCAGATTTTTGCAGTTTAAATACACTAATAATCGATAATGGTTTCACAAATTTAAGAGTAAGTGAGTGCGCATATAACCCAACAGAACAAGATATTATTGATGGCAATTGTAATCAATAATAGTTAAATTTAAAATACAAAAAACACAAAATGAAAAAATATTTAACTTTAATTACAGTACTTTTTTTAACGTTAACCATTCAATCTCAAGAAAAAGAGATAACATATAATAATGTTAAAAATAAAGTAGAAGGAAATAAAATGGCTGAAGCTGGTGTTGAGGCAAATAAAGAAGCAATTAAAGCATCAGAAGCACTAATTAATTTTTTAATGAAATACGATAAAGATATTGGTAAGGAGGTAGTTAATCAAAACGATTTTGATAAAATGTTAGAAGGTATGAATTGGTCTACTACAGAAACATCAAATGGTGGATTAACAAAAGAAGACACATTTAAATTTGTGAACGCTTATATAAAAGCAAATAAAGGTGAGGCAATAGAAATTGACGCCCAGAAAAAAGGCGAAGTTGTCAACTTTCTTAATGAAATTGAAACAGGGAAAAAGGATGCTTTGGCTATTTTTAAGGAAGCCACTACCGATGTTAAACTCAATCAAATGATGATAAATGCAGAAAAGGAATTATATGATGCTGGGATTGGAAGAAACACTACATGGATATCATATAAAGAATATAAAGCTCTTGTTAAAAAAGAATATCCAAAAGCGACTGAAGGACAAATTAAAGCAGCTTATAATTATTTTATTGATCAAATTAAAATAGGAATGGGTACTAAAATTAAATAATAGATAAAATGAAAAAAATAATTATAGCAATAGTAATAATTTTTGTTGCTTTTACAACAGAAGCACAAGAAAAAATAATAATTGGTAACTGGCAATTAACAACGGTAGTTGAAGATGGCAAAACAATGGATGGTTTTAAAACAGTATTTATTTTCTCAGAAAATGGAGTTTTAAATGCGTCTAGAAGTTCAACTTCTAAACCAATGACTGTGGGTACTTGGACATACAATAAAAAGCAAAAAACAATTGTAATGTCAAGTGAATTAGATAGAGATTTTCATGGAGAAGCAATAGTTATTAAAGTAAATAAAAAAGTATTAGTATATAAAAAATCTGGTGCAACTTTAAGTTTTACCAAATTGGCAAAATTAGATTTACCACCTAAAATTGAGGCTGAGAAACCAACACTTGTATTTGAAAGAGAAAATATTTTAGATGAAAATGGTGATTTTAATTATGAAGAAGCAGAAAGTAAACTTCCTTGGAAATTAGAAACTATTGTAAATTTTTTAAAAGAGCACAATGAAGTAGTGTACAATGTAACTCATTTCCCAGATGAACAAGAGATAGACACTTGGGTAGAAAGTGAAAAAATTAATTACAATGAAGAAGCACAATCTATTGACGTTAGAAGATATTCATATTTTCAAAATGATTATATAGATATGACAGAAGATCCAATTTGGATGAATAATTTAGAAGAATATGAATACGATTTTATGTTTTTCCCAAAAGAGAATTTGAACCTTTATAAGGTGGTAGGGTTAGAAAGTTTAGAAACCACTTTAGGAATATTTGAATGTACTGTTGTTGAAGGTTATGGCGACTTTGATGGTAAAATAAAATACTGGATGGTTAATGAAAAACCAGGGGTATTTGCCAAAATAGTTAAAGTTAAAGATGCACCAGCACCGTTTGGATATACAAATGTTTTTATACTAAAAGAAATTAAATAAGTTAAAAAATTATTTATGAAAAATTTAATAAAGAAAATATTACTATTAATAATTGTTAGCCTTTTACTTATTGCTTGTTCTAGTGGCAATAAAAGAAATTCAAATTTTTTACCACCGTTAAGTATAGAAATACCAAATGAAATTAATGGTGATGCAGAACTTGTAAAAGTTATAAAGTCTTCAGAAAAAGCAATAAATGAATTGTCTGATAATTTAGAACAATTAGTTATAGACAGTAAAGATGTTTTAGAGATGAAGGAAGAGGATAGAGGTTTAATGGACAACTTAAAAATGGGGAAATTAGTAGTTGAGTTTGTTTCTAATAGTACTGAGTTAGCTAAACTAATTGAGGAATTTGATACCTACCAAAAAGAGCAATCATCACAAGGGTTAATGAGCGACACCCAATTAAGTGCTCTAGGAAAAGTTGGAGAATCTTTTGGAGATAGAATGGAGCAAATAAATGAGAAGTATAAAAATTATTTTAATGAATAACGCTATAAAAACAATAGTAGTACTTCTTTTTTTCGTTTGTGGTAACTTTTTACAAGCACAAGATTTTAAGCCGTACAAAGTAAAATCGGGTAAAATAACTTACGAAAAGCTAAAATACTCAACACATGCGGGGTTTTCAACTGTAAATGGAGTTGAGACTAGTTATAGTAAACAGGTTCCATATGTGGCCGAACAAGTAATATATTATTGGGATGAGTACGGAGATATTGCTTTTGAAGAATCATATAAAGTTTCTGCCTTTGGAGGAAAATTATTACCAGAGAAGATAAAAATTTCAGAACGTTTATGGGTTAATGAGCATCGGTATTATTTTAATGTTGAAAGAAATAAAGTTAGTGATGATCCATATCATTTGAGAATTAAATGCAAAGAAAAATTTCAGTATTACCAAATAAAAGATTCTTGGATTGAAACTATATATATGGGAGCTGAAACTTCAGAAGAAAAAGAATTATTAGGTAAAAAAGCAAAATATTATAGAATAGACAATTACCATGATATATATGCTTGGAAAGGATTGGTTTTAAAAGATGAGAGTTTTTTTACGAGTGGTTCTAACGGTCCTAGAAGTGGGATTGACAGAGCTAAAGTAGCAGTGAAGATAGAAACTGATATTAAACTACCTAAAAATATATTTAACCCTAATTGGTTAAAAAGAGAAAAATTGTACCAATCTATAGATGGAAATAAAATTAATGAATTAGTTGACGCTACACCAAATTTATTAATTCAGGCAGATAATATTGATGGAATAGAAATTAAAAAAAATGACATTTTACTTTTTGTAACAACAGATCTTCGTTTAGGAAAATCACAAGTGTTAGATATTAGTAATAAAAATAAATTAACTATAAAATTCAAATGGTATTACAACAATAACGCTGTGGGAAGTAACAGAGAGTCGTTTAGTATAAAAAACAGCTCCTTAGTTGATATAGATATGGTAAATATTGAAGAGGAAACATCTAAAATTGTTGATTTTAAGTGGGAAAATGTAAAACACCCAACAATTATTCCTCAAAATAATATTGGAGTGTATTTGTTAAAATCAAGTAGAAATAAACCTTTTTAAAAAGTACAAAAAGAATTTTGAGAAGAAAAAGAGCCAATACAAAATTATAAAAAGTCTCTACAATGGCAATAATAAAACTCAACTCCTTTAATTTTCTTCAAAAAAAAGGACACAAAATCTGTGTCCTTTTTTTATTTTCTGCACTTTTAATTAAAGTCAGTAAAATCAACTACTGAGAGAGTTTGTGAAAATGTATATTGCTGATAATCAACTTTTAAGATTATTTACTCATTTATTTAAAAAGTTAAAGAATGTTAAAAACTTTGCTCTAAATGTGAATAAGTGCTATTTTTTTTTGATAATATTTTTCCAATATTTGTTTCCACTCGTTTTTTAAAAACAAGCAACCATTTACCAACTAAAAAAAGCCAAGATTAATGTCGTTTATTGAACCTATTTTACAAGAAAACAAAAATCGCTTCGTAATTTTCCCTATTCAACATCATGATTTATGGGAATGGTACAAAAAACAAGAAGCGAGTATTTGGACTGCTGAAGAAATAGATTTACATCAAGATGTAATAGATTGGGAAACAAAATTAAACGATGATGAGCGTTATTTTATCAAACATATATTAGCTTTTTTTGCAGCTTCAGATGGTATTGTAAATGAAAATTTAGCCGAAAATTTTGTAAGTGAAGTGCAGTATACTGAAGCGAAATTCTTTTACGGATTTCAATTAATGATGGAGAATATTCATTCTGAAGTATATTCGTTATTGATTGATACGTACATTAAAAATGAAAAGGAAAAAGATGAACTATTTACTGCTATAGATCATTTTCCAGCCATTAAAGAAAAAGCTGATTGGGCTTTAAAATGGATTGAAAGTGATAGTTTTGCTGAGCGTTTAATTGCATTTTCAGCAGTTGAAGGTATCTTTTTCTCAGGGAGTTTCTGCTCTATTTTTTGGATGAAAAAAAGAGGTTTACTACCTGGATTAACATTCTCTAACGAATTAATAAATCGTGATGAAGGTTTGCATGCAGATTTTGCAGTGCATCTACATCAAAATCATATTGTAAATAAAGTTCCAAAAGAACGTATTACTGAAATTTTAATAGATGCACTTGATATAGAACGTGTGTTTATTACTGAATCTTTACCAGTAAGTTTGATTGGTATGAATTCTAAATTAATGACCC
>Ga0190303_1000955_pt1 | contig 11847 bp, 16 predicted proteins | sample 48700701_MG_FD_161672 | JGI IMG/M metagenome (GOLD analysis project Ga0190303, IMG submission 161672) | Hydrothermal vent sediment bacterial communities from Southern Trench, Guaymas Basin, Mexico - 4870-07-0-1_MG | ecosystem: Environmental > Aquatic > Marine > Hydrothermal vents > Sediment ...
AGCCTTCTAGAAAAGATAATTCATTATTCGTTCTACTAATATATTTCAATCCTTTACTTAATCCATATAATTCTTGATCAACTGAAGTAGTTATTAAATACTTTAAAGCCTTATTTCGATATTTACCTTTAAATATTTTATCTAATTCGACCATAACTCTTTCAATTGAAATATTTTTAATCAAATATCGAAGTTCTTTTATTGCTTCTAAGGTCTTTTCTTCAATATCGAAACCAAGCTTACTTACAAATCTAAAAGCTCTTAACATCCTCAAAGAATCTTCTTTGAAGCGTTTTAAAGGATTGTTTATTGTTCTTATTAATTTATTATTTAAATCTTCTATTGAGTTATAAAAATCACTTATCTTTTCATGTTCATCCATAATAAGAGCGTTTATTGTAAAATCTCTTCTTGATAAGTCATCTAGAATATTTTTAGAATAAGCTACTTTTTTGGGATGTCGATTATCAAGATACTCTCCGTCATTTCTAAAAGTAGTTACTTCATATTTAAATTCATCTTTTAAAACAGTAACACTACCATATTTTTTTCCTGTTTCTTTAACATTACTAAAAAGAGCTATTACTTCATTAGGTGTAGCGTTCGTTGTAATGTCAATATCATTAGATGGAATTCCAAGTAATTTATCTCGAATATATCCCCCAACAAAATAAGAGTCATATCCGGAACTCTTTAGTTTTAAAACTACTTCCTTTGCTTTTTCAAAATATTTATCCATCTAAATCACCAAAAAGATTATACTATAAATAATAGGTTTTTTCCATAATATATGAACATATTTTATTAAATCAGGTGTTATGTTATAATAATTATGGTGGTTCTAATGAAAAGTATAAAGAATGAAGTAAGTGTTAAATTAATAATAAATAAAAGTACATTTATAAATTATTTACTTCCCGTAAATAATCTTGAAAATGTTCATAAGGAATTAAATATTTTAAAGAAAAAATATAATGATGCGTCGCATCATTGTTTTGCTTATATTTTAGGTAATAACCAAGAAATTCAAAAATATAGTGATGATGGCGAGCCTAATAAAACAGCGGGTTATCCGATGATGGAAGTATTAAAAAAACACAATTTAACTAACGTGTTAAATGTCAGTATTAGATATTTTGGTGGTATTAAATTAGGCGCAGGAGGTTTAGTAAGAGCTTATACTAAAGGATGTGCAACTTCTATCTTAAAAACAAGTTTTACTTTTTTAACTAAATATCATCAAGTTGTTATTAAAATACCATTTCATCATATTGGTAATGTTGAAAAATATATTCGTGATAATTACAAATTAATAGATACAAAATATGATAATTTTGTTAGTTATATTATTAATATTAAAGCAAATGATTTACTTGATTTTAAATCAATAATAAAAAACTCCACAAAAGGGGAAGCTCATATCGATATTTTAAAAACATTTGATATATATGAATAAAGGAAGTGAAATTCACTTCCTTTATTTTAAAAGGCTATACTTCCAGTTAAATATATTAAATTAATAATTGCTTTTGTAAAAAGATAAGTGAAAATAATTGCGCTAGTAATATACAATACTTGAAGTTGCCAAATAAAACCTTTCTTAAAAAATTTAGAAAGATCGATAGCGTTAAAAGCTGTTAAAATAAACGGAAAAGAAATGAAAAAGATAATTAATTCTAAAAAATGCAATATATTAGGATCCATTTTTTTACCCTCCTATCCAGTTATATCATCAGGGATACTATCACCATTATTATTTTCCACAATAATAACAACATTATTTGGTAAACAAGTTAAAGGAGTAAGTGGGGAAGAACTCCAACCTTGTGCTTGACAAATATGTTTTGGTGAAATCTCATCTATAACTCTAACTTTATTATTTTTATATTCAATAACAACATTGCCGTTATTTCCAGTAACTGTATAAATGAAATTATCTTCATCAATACTTACAACACTATCTATATCAATAATATCATAAGTTCCATCGATTAAATATATTTCTAATATAGGTTTATCTTGATAAAGAACAACTGCGGTTCCATCATTAATACTAGACGAAACTAAAAATAGTCGCATTAAAAAATATGCGGAAAGTGATATTATGATAATAGAAATAATTAAAATATAATCAAATTTTCTCATTTTTACCACCTGATAATCTTTTCTAGTTCATTATACCATGTATATAATAAGTTTATACAGAGATTATATAATAATAACTCAAATATAATCTTTTTTTATTGCACTATTTAAAATTTTTGTTTTCATTTCATTACCTTTTGTAATTCCTTATTAATTTTAACAACTAATCCTAAGGGAATAGCGTTTTTATCTAAATTATGAATTTTCATTATACTATATTTTTGAACTACATTAAATATTTCATTTTCAAATAATGGTTTTAAATATTTTCTTAAAACTTTAGTTGCATCTTCTTTTGCTAAAATATCTATTATTATATCATCAGATGAGAAATACTTAGAATCAATTATAATTTCTTCGTCATTATCAACAAGGACATCAAATATCAACAAATTATGGAATAAGAATAGAACATTTAAAATCAATTTACTCAACTGATAAACTAACAAATGAAATAATTAAAAAATAGATAAAATATCGTTCCTTTAAAATTCATATATGTAATAAAGCCTTTACTTAAATTTTTTATAACAAATTATTAATAAAAACTGGCTAAGCCAGTTTTTTTGTCTTATAATATATACAATCATTATATAATATCATTTTGAAAGGATATCACTTATGAAGAAAACATTTAGTTTAATCTTACTCGTCCTAATTAGTATGACCTTAATAGGATGTAAAAATAATAATCCTGTCCCAATTTATGGTGATGTAGTTTTTTATATTATTGGTGATTTAGAACAATATATTACAGAAAATGAAGACTACAATGATTTAGGTTTTGTTGCGAAAGATAACAAGGCCGATATTTCTGAATATGTTAGTGTAAATAACCTTGTTGATAATTCTACTGTAGGTACTTATACAATAAGTTATACCCTAGATTACCAAGATAAAATAACGACTTTAACTAAAACAGTTCATGTTTTATATTTAAATGCTGCGTGTGATTTAATCCCAGGAACTAATACATTAGAATGTTATAAAAACTGGTCTTCATATTTGCATACCGTTGTAACTGTTAAAATCTATTTTAATCAATATGAAAATATTAATAGTTTAGAAGTATTTGACGAAATGGAAAATATTATTTCTTTGTATCATAAATTAAGTGATAAATATAATACTTATGACGGATTTGTTAATATTAATACAATTAATAATAACCCAAGTAGTACTATTGTAATTACGAAAGAATTATTTGATTTAATTGATTTTACCTTAGAACATCAAAAGGATGTATCTAATTCATTTAATGCTTCACTTGGACCAGTAATAGAAATTTGGCATGATTATCGTGAAAATTGTTTAACTAATCAAATTTGCGAGGTTCCGACAATGGCTGATTTAGAAAATGCATCTAATTACACAAATCCAAAGGATGTAATTTTAGATTATGAAAATTATACAATTACAATGAAAGAAAATATGAGTTTAGATCTTGGTGGTGTATCAAAAGGATATATTTCTAAAAAGTTAGTTGAATATTTAAATACATTACCATTAGATGGGTATTTAATAAATAATGGCGAATCGAATATATCTATTGGTGGAACTCATCCAACAAGAGAAAACGGACTTTTTCTGTTAGCGATTACTGATCCTACATTCGCTCTTCCTTATTACGCAACTATATATTTAAGTGATGGAGATCAACTAATAACTAGTGGGGATTACCAACAATATTATCTTGTAGATGACGTCCTCTATCATCATATTATTAATAATGTTACTTTAATGCCTGAAAGATATTTTAGAAGTGTAAGTATTATTTATAATGACCCAGCATTAGGGGATTTGTATTCAACAGCTATTTTTACAATGACAATAAAAGATGGACAAGACTTCGTTAATAGTATCATTGGTCTTGAAGCCATATGGTATGGAATGGATGGTACTATTTATTATAGTGATAATTTTGAAGATACATATTTAGATACTCTTTATTAGAACGACTTTATCGTAAGAATAATCAAATTTTCATATAAAAAGCGAAATTTTGTAATTTCGCTTTTTATATGAAAATTGCTTTTTTTGATATCTCAGTAAATTTTTTAGCAACAAATCCAGTAAAAATACCTGTTGGAACAGCTATTAAAAATAATAGTGGAAAATAATAAACTAATTCAGGAAGTGATAATATTATCATTGCCATTAATACTTGTCCAAGTGAATGTCCAAGAGATCCCATAACACTTACACCAACAATACTAAAAATTTTTAATTTATTAAACAATACCATCATAAAATATGCGAGAAATCCTCCTGATAAACTTAAGAAAAAAGCAGGTGCTCCTATTGTTCCTCTTAGTAATGCAACTAGAAATATTCTTAAAATCACAATTAAAAACGCATCTTTTTCACCATACAAATTCAATATAACAAGAGTCATAATATTAGCGAGCCCAAGTTTTGCCCCCGGTACAGATATAGAGGGAATAAATGACTCAACTATACTTAATACTATACTGATAGATAAAAATATACTGAGAGTGACTAATCTTTTTGTATCCATTGTTCTCACCTTTATAATAACTCAATTTTTACTTTTATAATTGTAACATTTTAATAATAGTTTATCAAATATTTCAAAAAAAAAGACGTCCTAAACGTCTTGTTTATTTGATAAATCATAATAAGCAATTCCAATTGCTCCAGTACCTGTATGGCATCCGATAACTGGGGTAATTGGTGCTTGAAAACTTTTTTGATTTGGATAAACTTTTTTGATTTCTTTTTTCACATATTCAATAGCTTCTAAATTATCAGATGTTTCATAAATAATAAAGAAATCCTTCATTTTTGATAAATCTGATAAAACTATTTCAACTATTTTAGCTAAAGATTTTTTTGTAGTTCTAACTTTTTCATATGATTCAATTTTACCATCTATTGTAAGTTCTAAAATTGGCTTAATTTTTAACATTTTTCCAATAAATCCACTAGCATTTGATAATCTTCCATTAGCAATAAACAATCTTAAATTATCTACTAAAAGAAAATGTTTTTTCTTTTGAATCAGATTTTCTAAATGATAAATGATTTCTTTTGATTTTTTTCCTTCATCAATTAGTCTTAGTGCTTCTAAAGATAAATATCCTTCTGCTGGTCCAGCATTTAAAGTATCTACTACATGTATTTTAAGTTTTCCCTTATATTGTTTTTGTCCCATTTTGCCAACTTGATAAGATCCACTTAATAATGAAGAAATCGTCATTATTATAACTTCTTCATATCCTTCTTTTTCAACTTCTTTAAGCATTTGTAACAATTCACCAATTGGTGGTAATGAAGAAGATGGAATTAATGATTTGTTACTATTAAGCATACTATAAAAATTTTCAGCAGTTAACTCAACAAAATCACTATACTCTTTTCCGCCTACCAAAATTTTTAATCTTAATATTTTTAGGTTTTCATTTTTTAAATCTAAATAATCTAAACTACCAGTACTTGTCGAAATTACAGCAATTTTATTCATTGTCGTCTTCCTTTCGGCTTTCTTTTTTATTTAATAAATTATATAAGATTGTAAGTGGCCACCAAAGAATACCAATAGATGGTATTACAAACCATATTGTATTTTCAAGAAAATATAAGTTCGTATAAACTAAAATAGCAATTATAATTATGCTACCAATCACACTAAATAATAAATCATTTTTATAGTGTGCTAATGTTTTTTTTCTTTTATCTTTTTTAGAACTTTTTTTAGAAGTATTAAAAAAGTCTTCAGCTGTACCAAATTCTAAAACAGTTTTATCAATTGCTTTTTGTTCAGTCATTCCGTTTTCCATTAAATCTTCAACTTTCTCAATTAGAGATTGTGTAACTGATTCTATTAACTCTACTTTTTCTTCTTTAGGAACATCCTTAAAAGTATGTTTTACGAAATTTTCTATTTTTCTCATGATTTATCCTCCAAAAGTGTTTCCAAAACACTTTTTAGTTCTACCCATTCAAGTTGTTTTTGTTCATAATAAGCTTTCCCTAAAGGTGTTATCCTATAATAGCGTCTTTTTCCCCCATAAGATTTTTCACCAATATAAGATGTTATTAATTCTTTTTTTTGCAATCTTGCTACAACAGAATATAATGTTGCTTCTTTTATTTCAAACTTACTTTTAGTCCTACTTGTTATACAATTAGATATTTCATATCCATACATCTCTTTTTCAATTATTAATTTTAAAATAACACTTTCAAGATGACCTCTAATAATATCAGAACCAATCATGTATAACACCTCCTATATGGAAAATATGAATGTAATTAATTTGCCAAATTAATAAAAATAAATAAAAATTTTGTTAATTTAATATTTATTTTTAAAGTAATCACTAAGATTTTCAAGTGATTGTAGTAAAACAGCATCTTCTTTAAGGTTCATATCAGCAAAAACAGCATCTATCATTTCATCATGAAATTCATCATGAATCTTAAGTACATTAAAAGCACTATTAGTTAAACTTATAACTACTTTTCTTCTGTCGAGTTTCTCGCGATGTCTTTTAGCAAACCCTTTTTCTACTAAACGATTTATAGATGTTGTTAATGTTCCAACTGTAATTCTTAATTTTTTAGCTATATTGGTCATTGTTGGAACATTTGTTTCTCTTATTGCTTCTAAAACATGAACTTCATTCATTGATAATTTAACGCCTCTTCTTTTCAATGTTTGTCCTTCGATACTTAAAATATGATTGAATACCTCTACTAACAATTCATTAATAACTTTTTTTGGTGATTCCATAAAGTATCTCCCCCAATAAATATTAAAACAGTATTATTTTGAACATCAAAGTATACATAAAAAAGTTTACACTTTTTAATATGCTTTGTCAAACAAAGTAAGAAAAGTTATTCACTTTATTTCCCTTTAATATATTTATCCATTTCAATACTAGCATCTTTACCAGCACCCATCGCTAAAATTACGGTTGCAGCACCACTAACAACATCTCCTCCAGCAAAAACACCAGGAATTGATGTTTGATAATTATTTGTTACCATTCTACCCCATTTATCAACTTCTAAAGCAGCTTCTGATTCTTTTAAAATCGGATTAGGTTTTTGTCCGATTGAGATAATACATGAATCAAGATCAAACACTTTAAAAGTATTTGTTGGCATAGGTCTTTTTCTTCCAGATGCATCTTTTTCACCTAATTCCATTATTTCACATTTAACTTGTTTTAATCGGTAATTCTCACCAATAAACTCGACAGGATTTAATAATAATCTAAAATCAACATCTTCTTCAATGGCATGATGAATTTCATCAAGTCTTGCAGGTAATGCATCCATATCACGACGATATAATACAAATACTTCTTTTGCTCCTAATCTTTTAGCTGTTCTAGCAGCGTCCATCGCTACATTTCCACCACCAACAATAGCTACTTTATTACCAATTTTGACTGGGGTTGCTGACTCAGGAAAATGATGTGATTTCATTAGATTTACTCTTGTTAAAAATTCATTCGCGTAATAAATACCACTTAAGTTTTCTCCAGGTACTCCTAAAGGACTCGGAAGTCCTGCTCCACTTCCAAGAAATAATGCTTGATATCCTTCTTCATTCATTAATTGATCAATGGTAATAGATTTTCCAACTACAACATTTTTATGAAAACCAACTCCCATATTTTGTAAACGATTCACTTCAGTTGTAACAATATCTTTTGGTAATCTAAAATCAGGTATTCCATATTTTAAAACTCCTCCAAATTCATGAAGTGCTTCAAAAATATCAACAGTATATCCTTTTCTTCTCATTTCAGCAGCGTTAGCTAATCCAGCTGGTCCACTTCCAACTATTCCAACTTTAATACCATTTTCGATAATTTTTGATTCTTTTAAAATATTGTTTTTTAAAGAATAATCACCTAAAAATCTTTCAAGTGCTCCTATCGCTACTGGTTCATTTTTTATTCCAACAATACAAGCTTGTTCACATTGCTTTTCTTGAGGACAAACTCGACCACAAACTGATGGTAAAATATTCGCATCATAAATTGTATAATAAGCTTCATCAAGATCTCCTTTAATTAATTCTCCTATAAATTTCGGAATATTAATTGAAACAGGACAAGCGGAAACACATCTTGGGTTTTTACAGTTAAGACATCTTGATGCTTCTAATTCAGCTTCGGGTAATGTATACCCACAAGCTACTTCTTCAAAGTTAGTTTTTCTAATATCTTTATCTAAAACAGGCATTACTACTCGTGGAATTTTCATTTTGTCACCAACTTCATTTTACAAATATGCTCTTCTTCTTCATGATAATAATCTTGACGAGCAATTAGTTCATCAAAATTAACTCCTTCACCTGGAAAATCTGGTCCATCAATACAAGCGAAAAATGTTTTACCATTAATTGATACACGACAATTACCACACATCCCTGTTCCATCAACCATAACTGGGTTTAATGAAACATCAGTAGATATATTATATTTTTTATTTAATCTAACAACATATTTCATCATTATTAAAGGTCCAATTGCGATTGTATGATCATATTTCTTTTCTTTATATAGTTCTGTTAGAACATCTGTTACAAATCCTTTTGTACCAAGTGATCCATCATCAGTTGCAATATATATATTTTCACAATATTTTTTATATTGATCTAATAAAATTATATATTCTTTACTTCTCGCTCCAATAACTAAATCTACTTTAATTCCTCTTCTATTATATTCTTTAAGTTGTGGTAATAATGGCGCAGCTCCAACTCCACCTGCGATACCCAAAACATTTTTAACATCTCTAATATGAGCAGCTTTTCCTAAAGGCCCAACAAAATCAACAAGTTTATCTCCAACATTTAATTGTCCTAATAATTTTGTTGTATATCCTAATTTTTGGTATATTATCGAAATGTTTTCTCCATCAACATCGACAATAGTTAAAGGAATTCTTTCTCCAGTTTCATTTACTCTTAAAATAATAAAATGTCCTGGAAGAGCATTTCTAGCTACCATTGGAGCGTGGATAACCATTAAATCAACATCTTTATTAAGTATTTGTTTTTTAATTATCTCATACATTAGTACACCTATCTCTCTTAGATTTAAGCTCTAATTAATATTTATATTAACGCATTTTTAAAATGCTCTTACTATAATATTATATCAAATATAAATGATATCTCAATATAAAAATAGTCTTACAAAAAAGATGTTTAACTATGAACATCTTTAAGTATTCTCTAAATGATTTTTTCTTAATATATTTAATAAGAAAAAGTAAAATAAAGTTATTATTATTGCGAGGATAAAGAAACTGGTTTTTAAATTATATCTGTCTCCAATTGCTCCAATCAAAGGAAAAATAACAATCATAACCACACTAAACATAAGTCCAGAAAAACTTAATGCGGTTGCCCTTGTTTCAGATGGTATTATTTTATTTATATAACCTCCTAAAACTACATAAAAAATACTATCTAAAAAGCCAAGAATTATAAAAGGAATAAAAATAATATCATCAATCAATATTAACCAAAAAGAAATCGTCATTAACAATGGGATAAACATAAGGATTTTTCTTTCTTTATATTTCTTTTCTAATTTATATGCTAAAACACCACCTACAGCTGCGAATAACGAATGAATAGCTAATAGTATTCCAATTGTACTATATGAATACCCAAGTAAACTTAAATGGTTTTGTAAATACATAAATAATACCGTTATAGGCGCTGCCATCATTGCACCAATAATAATTAAATATAATAATCTTTTATTATTAAAAACTATTTTAGTACTTTTTATATAATGTGAAACCATCATATCTTTAAATGATTTACGAATATTATTTCTTTGAATTGGAGTTTCTTTCATTAGTAAAATAACAATCAGAGCTATAAAATAAAATATGGCAGTTATTTCAAATGTTAAATTAAAACTAATCATTGCGATATATCCACCAATAAGCAAACTAATACTAGCCGCTATTTGGTAAAGTACTTCTTTACGGCCATTTATTTTCATAAAATCATCTTCTTTTTTAATGTATATTAAAGAATCATATACTAATGCTTCTCCACTACCTGATTCAAAAGTAAAACTTAATCCACAAAAGAAAAAAGCTAGTATTATTAATATAAAGTTAGTTGATAATATCATAATAGTTATATAAATAAAATAAGAAAGTATACCAAGAATCCGACTGAATTTACGACCATATAAATCCGCAATTATTCCAGTAGGAATTTCCATTGTTAAACTTGTAATATGAAAAACTGTTTCAAATATCCCTATTTGAAACAGACTAAATCCTTTAAACGCAAGAAATAATAACCATATTCCATTTGTAAAATTTACATTTCTTGCGAAAGTATGTAAATACTCAAGTCCAATATTTTTTTTATACTTCATTATTTTCACTTCCAAGTTTTTCTCCACAGTAGATACAATACTGATCTTCAAGTACATTATCTTTTCCACATTTAGGACATTTAACGATTGTGAATCCCATTGCTGTTAACTTATCTAATTCTAGTTCCTTGTCTTTCAAAAACATATTAAATGCCATTAAAGAAACAACTGCTAGAAATCCAATAACTGTTATTGCTGCGCCAACAAAAAATAAGATAATAGATTCTCTAAAATATGAAAATACTACTACACTAATTCCAATAAAGGATATAAAATATCCACTAAAAACTGCAGTTTTATAACTCTTCATAATGATTTTCTCGTTTCTTTATATTTTTAATAATTCATTTTAAGCTAGCTTTACATTCCTCACATATATTAAGATATATCGGGTTTAAATGTCCACAATATTCACATTCGATTTCATCTTTAAGATTTGCCCCACATTTTGGACAAAAATCACTATTTACATCAATTTCTTTTTTACAAACTGGGCATTCCATTTTCACTTTTAATCTTTTAGCAAATTGTGCTGTATTTAGTTGTTTAGCAATATACATAAAAAAACCTACAACAGTAATGATTATTACAGTTGGAAGGATAAAAGCATTTGTTCCTAAACTAACATAAATAATTAAAAAGGCAAATGAAGCAATCATCAAAGACATTATTACTACAAACAAATATAAAAATGTTGGTTTTTTCATAGTTATTCACCTCATTTAATATAACTCTAAAATTGTTTCTCCTTGATTCATTGTTTGCTTTCTTCTTTTTATTCTTTTACTTCTTAATTTATTTGAATTTCTTACCATATCTTTTAAAACACTTCCTCCACGGTATCCATGAATTACTAAAATTTGTTTTGTAGATGAATCACAAGACACAATAAATTTTTCTAATATTTTAATAGCGTCATATTCAGTATACCCGTGTATATCTATTTCTACCATTTTAATCGTCCTTTACTTTTACAATATCTAATTCATCTTTAATATATTTCCTACGGCCATGTTTTTCAAGATGTTCTCTAATTATTTCATCCATTATTTCTGGATTATTTTTCATTTTTTTTACTTTTTTTATGTCTACTCCTTGAGTAAAAGGACAACTTTGAATACATATCCCACAATCAGTTCCCACATTAGTCCAAAATTCATAACAAGAAGCATCATTAAATTTATAAAATTGTCTTCCGTTTACCATCCTTGGTAAATGGGTAATACTATGCGATGGACAATTTATTAAACATAGTGCACAATGCTTACAAAATTCAACTAATCCAAAATCAATTGGCTTGTCTATTTCT
>Ga0190303_1000958_pt1 | contig 11827 bp, 10 predicted proteins | sample 48700701_MG_FD_161672 | JGI IMG/M metagenome (GOLD analysis project Ga0190303, IMG submission 161672) | Hydrothermal vent sediment bacterial communities from Southern Trench, Guaymas Basin, Mexico - 4870-07-0-1_MG | ecosystem: Environmental > Aquatic > Marine > Hydrothermal vents > Sediment ...
GACCCCGGTCATTACCCTTGGATGGAAAAAGGGTTGACAAAAAAAAACCCAGATTATTATGATAAAACAAAGACAAAAATGGGAGGTGAAATATGTTTTTGCTAATTTTATCAGTTTATTCATTGGATAATCTGGATGGTATATCCAATCCATTCCTGAATGAGAATGGTTCACTTATCTTATATTCCAGTGAGTTTTCTTTACTTCAGGATTTGAGCGGGTTATCTGGAGGTATGAAGGATGATAAAAATACAACAGGGGATAAGGAATTATCCTTCTGGAGGAGGCTTAGTTATAGTATTGGTTATTCAGGAGGGATATGCTGGACAGGAAGTGATTTAAGAAAATATACGGATTGGACACTTGATCCTATTGAGCTTATAAGTGCAAATCTTTACTACCTGAATTCCATAGAATTAAGTGTAATATATCCTTTTAATAATGAAAAGGGGATTGAAGTGGGAGCAGGGTATGGATGGGCATATATAAAGCCGAGCAAATACGATAATTGGGAATTTAAACTACCTATAATACTCTTAGGTTATAAATCCGGGAGGATTACTCTGACAGTTAAATATATCTTGATATTAGCAAAAGATTATGGGAGGGTATCAGGTTCTACTTCAAAAGAAGGTGAAGGGGAAGGGATTAGTTTTATATTTAACTATAAGATTAATAAATACATTAACTTTGCGTTGATTTTAGGAAGTGGAAAATATATGGCAAAGGAATATTTTCCTGATCACACTTCAGAATATCCTGTAAAAATGTGTTATAATGGGGCGGGTTTCATAATAGGTTATAACTTCAATTTTGAAGGAGGTACGAAATGACCCTTAAAAGAACCTTTTTATTCATCTTTTTTATGCTCGTTTCAACAAGCTTATCTGCCGCAGATGTTCCCATTATCTTTGTTCATGGGCACAAATCAGAGGCAAGACCTGAAGGAACAAATGACCATCCTGATTGGAAAGATAAAGGAGGGTGGGGAACTTGGTATCCAAGGAATAGAGATGGAACCTTTGCTTATCCCACAGCCATGACAAGGATAATAGGTTATGGAGGGTATAGGTGGGGATTAACATCAGATGGTTCTCCAGCGAAGTTCTGTGATAAAACCACGCAACTTCAATCTATGCCTGATACCAGAAGAATCTATAATTTTTCATACTATCGGCCTGATGGGGGACGAGGAGTCATTGGAAGTAATGGAAAACTTGAATGCCAATTTATTATTAGAGTAGATGGTGCTGTAGGTAGAAAAGATGAAATTCCCCAAGGCCAATGGTTATATGGATATGATTATGGTCCTGGAAACCCTCTATCTGGTGATAAATGGTCTCAAAATCTTGCTGAGTTTATCGATAAGGTGCTTGCTGCAACAGGTGCGAGTAAAGTAGATATCGTTGCACATTCAATGGGAGGATTGGTAGCACGGGCAGCTATAAAATATTATGGATGTGCAAATAAAGTAAGAAAACTTTTAACTGTTGGGACACCGAACCATTACTTTGACTGGAGTCTTGGTGAAGATATATATCCTCAATCCTGCATTAAGGGGATTCATGCTGGAGGTTGAGAGTATATTTGGGGTCAGGCATTAACAAGTAACATTTTTATATGGGATAATCTTTTGATATTTAAACACTTATTTTGAGATTAAAATGTTACCCATATTTCTACTTTTTGGTTCATTAAGAATCATTCCTCATGGTTATTCCCATACATTCAATCTAATCATTTCAATGTCAGATTGTTATAAGCAAAATAAAAAACATGCAGACAAAACAGTTAAATTCTTGCTTTCAGAGTTTGATTTTTTAATTTGGATCAGATTAACCATGTCTTTTACATAACCAGTTGCAATTTAAAAACATAGAAGAAAACATCCAGATAGCCAAATGTTACTTGTTAATGACTGACCCCGGTCATTACCCTTGGATGGAAAAGGGGTTGACAAAAAAAAAACAGCTTATAGTATTTATATGAAAAAAATAATTACTACAATCATAAAAAGATATCTGTTGTTATCCCTGTTCTTTCTTTATATACCAGGGTGTGTAGAATATGTACCTCCAAAGCCTGAAAAGTTTCCTCGTTTGCATTATGATTATGAATGGGGTTTTGAGTGTTTTAATGTGTGTGTTTATGGTTTCAGTAACAGAGATACAATCATGAGGTCTTTTTATGAGGCATACACAGAATTTCAGATTGATTCCTCTTTCTATTCTGGACCTGATACTGGATGGATGTGGGCGGGGTTTAATAACAAATTCTTCAGCGAAATCTGGAATCCCCATCCTGAGATGGAGTTATGTGTTGTGGGGTATATAAAAGATTGGGATAGTTTACCTTTTTTAGAGGGAGCAGCAATTACTGTTGGTATGGAAGGCCACGAGACAGAGCCGGGTCATGAGTGGGGTGGAGGTCCTTATGGCTATACCATATTCCCTTTTGGAACTCTTGTCATGTAGGTGCGTTTGTTATAATCCATGAACTTGGTCATCAGAGGGGCAATCTTACACATCCCGAGGATTGTCCTGCATGTCATTCTACTGCCTGGTGCGTAATGATGAAAGGTATACCCATGAATTATGATAGTACCTTTATTGAGGGATATTACAGATTTTGTTCAGAGTGTAACACTATACTCAGGGAAGTTGATTGGGATAGTCTTTTGAAGGATTACAGGTAAGGAGGATTTATGTTTTTAATTTTAATGGTTTTATCAGATGTTAAGGCATATGTGATAACAGATAAAGAAGAGTATCTTCTTGGTGAGGATATATATATTGAGGTGTTAATGGAGAATAAGACAGAGAATACAATTAAGGCTGGGTTTCCCAGAGGAATAAACAATTGGCTTTTTGTATATTACAATGGTGAGAGGAAGAAGAGTGTATTAAACATCTTTAGTATGACCAGGAATAATTACATATTGGGAAGGTTTGTTCCACCGGATTCTTCAAGGGTTATTCTTTTCCCTAGTCCTGTGAGGAGGTATATATATCTTGTTTGTAGCATCCCAGAACGGTTTCCATGTGGCGAGTATGAGATATTTGTTAAGTGTGCTTATACTGTTCCGGGTTCAGGTGATACAGTTGAGGTTGTATCAGATACTGTGAGGGTGAGGGTTGTTGAACCTGAGGGTGAGGATAGGGAGGTTTTTGAATATTTGAAAAGTGTTAATCCATTCTTTGGTTTTAAGGGAAAGTTAAAGTTAAGTGGAGAAGAACTTTATAATTATGCAATGAGCCATCTTGAGAGTGAATATGCAGACGAAATATGGTTTTTAAGTTTACAAAAGTTAGACTGGGAGAGGTGGGATTTAAAGATAAAGAAAAATGTAAAACCAGTAAAAATAAAGAAGGTGAACAAGAGGGAGGAGTTTGTTAAGTTTATCCAGAGATATCCTGATTCTCCCTATGCATATGAACTTGCAACAGACCTTTCAGGTTATCCACTTGCATCCTCAAGGAGTGAGGAGGAGTTAAGAAAGTGGATACTGGATATATACCATGGAAAATGGAGGGATGCCATTGACCAACAATTAAGGGAATGGATAGGTGCAATGCATTCTCCAGGTTTTAAGACAAGGCTTAATAGGTTGAAATCAATCAAGAAGGAGAAATAGTATGCTGTTTTTACTGTTATCAGCGGGTCTTATAACAGATAAAGTGCATATTCTTGCAGATAATGAGGAGATCTCAATGCATCGTATAACGAAAGATTCAATGTATAAATACATCTATCAATATTTCAATGAAGCAAATCCCTTGTTTCTGAAGCCTGTTGATGCATGCAGGTATTATTTTACACCTGATAGTTTTTATCTTGTGGTTCTGGATCAGAAATGGGAGAGGATTATCTGGCTTAAGTGTCGTGAAGAGGGGAAGGGTTTTTATACATCTGGTGAGGCACACAGGTTTGGTGGGACTGTTCATGCACCTGGTCTTTTGAGGATGCCTCACGGGATTGATTCTTATGGTGATGATATTTTTGTTGCTGATTATGGTAATAACAGGGTATTATGGTTAATCTTTAATAAAGATGAAGATACATTGACCATTCATTCGGCATTTACAGGGCCTTACAATGGGAAATATCTTGACCATCCAATGGATGTTTGTGTTAATTATAGTTTTATTTATAGATACTTTTATGTTCTTGATAAGGGACGGTATGTGAAGGTTTTTTATCCCTACAATGTGTTTTTATATGAATATGATGGTGATAATGACGGTATCAACATGGATTCAATCATTGGGATAGGGATAAGGCAGATTTCAGGCACATCCAATCCACCCAGGTATTATGTTTATCTTGCAGGGAGAGATAAGATATATTTATTGAAAGAGAAGAGTGGTTCTCCACCTGTGGAACTGGAGGAGGTAAAATACTTTCCTGATGCGAATTTTACGGGGATAGATGTTACAAACAGTGGAGTTTTTGTGGTTGATAGTAAGCGGAAGAGGATACTATGTCTTGCCCCTGATTTAAGCAGGTCTTATTTTGCCTACACAAGTTCGTCTCTTTCCAGTGGAGTATTTAATATTACTGTCCATAAACGTGAGGCAGTGACCTTTGCCCCCTATTTATCATCAACTGGTATGGATTTTTTTAAGATTGACCTTTCCGGAATACCAAATGACAATCCTCTTAATTTGACGGCAACTGGTTTAGAGGATAGGGTGATTTTAAGATGGCAAAAGAATGGTCAATTTAACAATTTTGAAAGGTTCATTATTCAGAGGAAAGAAAATGATGGTGTTTTATGGGAGAATATAGGGGAGGTTTCTTTTTCATCCATACAGACGAATTACATCTATAATGATTTCACTGTTGAAAGTGGTAAGGAGTATTCTTACAGGGTATATGGTTACAGGACAGACTATTATTCAAAGCCTTCAAATCAGGTAAGTGTTGCAGTTCCTTATTGTAATAGACCCACCATCACCTCATTAACCTTTCAGGATTCAGTGGTAGTTATAGAATGGAATGATAATTCCCGTAAGAACAAGGATTATTATGTTGGGAAGAAGGTTAGAGGGGTAGTGGCAGGGTCAGGAAAGGATACATTGGTGTGGTATCATTTTGGGCATGTGAATGATTCTATTTGTTTCTTTATTGATACATTCCCCATAGAAGGGGAGAATATATACAGGGTTGCGGCGATAGATTCAACGAATCATTACTGGTATTTTGATTATGATACCATAGATATACCATTTTATAAGGCGGATAGTTTCAGGGCAGTATCCCTTCCAGACACATCCATACTATTCAGGTGGAGGGACAGGACATATCTTGAGAGTGCTTATTCATTGAGGAAGGACTCACTCACAGGGTATATGGAACCACCAGTTATTCCACCGGATTCCTGTGCATTTTTATACAGTGATGCGGATTTAAGCATGCACAGGTATTATTTAGTTTCCTGGCAGAAGCGTGATGGGGTGTATTTTTACTGGGCGATATGTGATTCACTGGATTATCAGTGGCATGTGGATAATGAGCCACCAGTATTGAGTGTATATGGGGGTGGGAGGGTTATAGGAGGGGATTCAGTGAGGATAGAGTGGGAGGCAGAGGATAACAATGGTATAAAAGAGATATGGGTGAATGATGTAAGGCTTCGGTATAATATCAGGGAATATACATACAAGGGTGATTATGCAGGGTGGCATAGTGTATATGTGAAGGTAAAGGACTTCTGGGGATATAAGGCGGGTTCAGGGGTTAGAGCAGGGATATATTACAAGGATTCAGTGGATATTTCTGGATTTCTATCTGTTCAGAGTAACAAGGCACTTGGGAAAGGTATGTACTTTGTATATGGGGATATACCAGAGACAGGGTATTATAAGGTTTATTACTGTATAAATTCAAAGAGGTGGTGTGTTGTTGATAGGTATCTTTATAAGGGTTCAAGAGGCAGGATAGGGCTTACCCGTGCGGGAGAGGGGGATACAGTAAGTGCATTTATGTGTATGGAGGATGGAGAGAGGTTCAGGCATTATTCAGATTACAAGAGCAAGGTATGGCACACAGGAGGAGGGGGTGGAGGAGGTGGATGCCCCTATCTTTATGTATGGACAGGAAAGGATTATGAATTTGACAACTCACTTTTACCCGAGAGTGAGCATAAGGCTGGTGTATTCAAAGACCATTACATATTAACGAAGGAGCCATCAGGGGATGGGATAAGGTTGAAGATAAAGGAATGGGATGACTGGACATTTATAGACAGGGTGAGGCTTTTCAGGGTATTGCATCCAGAGAGTGTTGGTATAGGGATATACGGGGATAAATTGATAGGGTATGTTGAGATTTGTGAGGTTGGAAAGGCATATGACAACCTTGGATTTGAATGGACTGATTCAGTGCGGACAACAGGCATGGGTGCATACAGGGGCAGGAAGGGGAAGAACGGGAGACTGTTCACTGAATTTGGGATTAAGGGTGATTATATACTTGCGGACACAAAGGCGGTGCCACCAAAGATTACCCTTGCATCAGGGAAAGACACATTATACGGTAGGGTAAAGGGTAGTGAATATCTGACAGTAACAGGTGAATTTGAGGTTCTGGACAGTGTTGGGGTAATAGACTATGTGAGGAGTGTGAGGAAGGTATCATCAAGGTATGTGAAGAAGAGGAGATTAAAGCCAGAGGAAATACCTGATGAGATGAGGAGGAAGGATGGCAGGTATTACATTATAGAGCCGGGTGATAGTGTGATAATATCCTTCAGGAAGGATAATGGTAATAATCCCCATGGCTGGGTAGAGGACTACATGATAGAGGTGATAGGGTTTTACACGAAGCCGGGGAAGGCACTTGGTGGGGTTTATGGGATGATAAAGGAGCCGTCTCTTTTGGTGAATTTTGGTAAGGAGTTGTGGTTCAGTGCAGGAGGGATAAAAGGTGGGACAGTGGAGGTTGAGGTTTATGACATAACAGGCAGGCAGGTGAGGAGGATGGAGGCGAAGGCAGGAAGCACTGGTAGGATAACAGGGCTTCCATCAGGTGTATATTTTGTGCATATAGGAGAAAGGACATTCAGGGGAGTGATAGTAAAATAACCGATTTTCTGATTTGATAGTATTATACACTGAAGGAAATGTGGAACAGGAATAAGCATATTGCTTTACTTTTAGATGGTTAAAATTTTTACACTGATAAAACATCAAGCATTCAAAACAGTCTATAATGATTCAGGATGTTGACATAAGGCTTTTAAAAAACTATAATTCAGGCATGAGAATAGCAGGTGGTATAAACTGTGGAAGAAAGATATATGCACCCCATGGATTGAGACCCACCCTTGAAAAGGTGAGGGAGGCAATTTTCTCAATAATAGATGTGCATGGAAAGTCTTTCCTTGATGTTTATGCTGGAACAGGTGCTGTTGGGCTTGAGGCATTTTCAAGGGGTGCTAATGAGGTCTGGTTCATTGAGAGAAGCCCGAAGGCAGTTTGTTTTCTGAAGCGGAACATAGAGAGCCTTGATGTTGAAAATGCGAAGGTGATAAAGGGTAATGCCATACAGGTTTTGAAGAGACTTGAGAAGAAGTTTGATGTTGTTTTTCTTGACCCTCCCTATGATAGGGGGCTTGTTCAAAAGACCCTTGACGTTCTAAAAGGAGTTACAGGTAATGGTTCCTTTGTTATTATTGAGCATTCACCCAGAGAGATCTTTGATACAGGGGGTTTTTCCACATACAGAGAAAAGAGATACGGTGATACATCCCTCACCATCCTTATAAAGGAGGGGTTATGAAGGTTGCTGTTTATCCTGGAACATTTGACCCGGTGACGAACGGGCATATTGACATCATAAAAAGGGCATCAAGGATATTTGATAAACTGATTGTGCTGGTTGCTCTGCACAGGGGAAAGGATACCATGTTCACTAAGGAAGAGAGGGTTGAGATGTTGAAAAAATCTGTTGAAGAGATGAGAAATGTGGATGTGGATTTCTACGAAGGACTTATTGCTGAATATGTGAAGGATAAGAGGATACTTGCTGTGATAAGAGGTATGAGGGCAGTATCAGACTTTGAGTATGAATTCCAGATGGCACTCATGAACAGGCATCTCAATCCAGAGATTGAGATTATATACCTTTTCCCTGATGAGAAATACACCTATCTTTCATCCAGCATAGTGAAAGAGGTCGCGTCCTTTGGTGGTGATATATCCACCTTTGTTCCTCCACATGTTGAAAAGATGCTCATAAAAAAATTAAGAGGGGAGAGCGAATGAGAGAGATAAGTCCTTCAACAACATTGAAGGTGCTTGAGAATGCCTTTAAGAAAAGGGCAGAAGGTAAGGATATTTCCATACTTGCTGCTGGAGAGCCAGATTTTGATACACCTGATTACATAAAGGAGGCAGCAATTAGGGCAATAAAAGAAGGAAAGACAAAATATACACCTGTCGCGGGCATCCCTGAACTCAGAAGGGCGATTGTTGAATGGACTGCGCAGAGGATTGGCATAAATTACAGTCCAGATGAGGTTCTTGTCTCTTCAGGTGCAAAGCAATCCATATTCAATGTGCTGTTCACCCTTATTGAGAAGGGGGATGAGGTTATAATCATAACCCCTTATTGGGTGAGTTATCCTGAGATGGTGAGGCTTGCAGGTGGCAGGCCTGTTTTTGTTGATTCTGCAGAGGACTTCCACCTTGATATAGATGCCATAGGGAGAAGCATCACAGACAGAACCAGGGCGATCATTCTCAATTCACCCAACAACCCAACAGGTGTTGTTTATACAAGGGAGGAGATGGAGGAACTCGCTGTACTCCTGAGGAACAAAGAAATCTATGTTATATCCGATGAAATTTATGACTGTCTTGTTTATGAAGGCAGAAAAAATTACAGTATTGCAAAGGTGAAGGAGATGAGGGATAAAACCTTTGTTGTGAATGGGGTTTCAAAGAGTTTTGCCATGACAGGATGGAGAATTGGATGGGTTCTGGGGCCTGAGAGGATTATAAAACTGGCAAAGAGTATCCAGTCCCATACAACATCCTGCCCCTCATCCATCTCCCAGTATGCCACCCTTGCTGCACTTACAAAGGACGATGGCAGTGTTGAGAGGATGAGAGCAACCTTTGAGAAGAGGAGAAACAGGTGTATTGAACTGATAGGTGAGATCCCTGGTATATCTTTTCCCAGACCTGATGGTGCGTTCTATCTTTTCCTTGATGTATCAAGATACACCCATTGCTCCTTTGACTTTGCAACAGAACTCGTTGACCATGACCTTGCAATCATTCCCGGGATTGCCTTTGGAAAAGAGGGATATTTGAGGCTCTCCTATGCCTCATCACTTGAAGAAATAGAAAAGGGGATAAGACACCTTAAAGAGTTCGTAGAAGAATTGAGAGAAAAATGAGGTATTTTTTTGACAGGGCAAAGATATATGTTGAGGGGGGAAGGGGTGGGAATGGGTGTATAAGTTTCAGAAGGGAGAAGTTCGTGCCGAAGGGTGGACCTGATGGAGGAGATGGTGGTGATGGTGGGGATGTTGTTCTCGTTGTATCCCCAAATCTGAATACATTGAGGGACTTTCACTATAGAAGGCACTACAGGGCAAAAAAGGGTGAACATGGCAAGGGTAAGAACATGCATGGAAGAAAGGGTGAGGACCTGATTGTACCTGTCCCTCCTGGAACCATTGTGATGGATGAAGATGGTAATGTTATTGGGGACCTTGTAAAGGAGGGAGATAGGCTTGTGGTGGCAAGAGGGGGAAAGGGTGGTAGGGGGAATGCTGCCTTTGCAACCCCAACAAGACAGACACCAAGGATTGCAGAGGAGGGAAAGCCCGGGGAAAAGAGATGGATAAGACTGGAATTAAAACTTATTGCTGATGTGGGGCTTGTGGGATTCCCTAATGCTGGTAAATCCACATTGCTTTCAAAGCTTTCACATGCAAAGCCAAAGATTGCCAGTTATCCATTCACCACACTCCAGCCAAACCTCGGGGTTTGTGAACATAAAGGAGAAAGATTTGTGATTGCAGACATACCTGGAATCATAGAGGATGCCCACATAGGGAAGGGGCTCGGGATTGAGTTTTTGAGGCATATAGAAAGGACAAAACTCCTTCTGTTTGTTATTGATGTAGCAGATGCACCAGATTACCATTATAATGCACTTCTCAAGGAATTGGGAGAATACAAAGGTGAACTACTTGGTAAACCAAGGATAGTTGCATTGAACAAGATTGACCTGATAGAAGAAGATGATTATCCTGAGTTTGATGTGAGAACCTATCCCATTTCTGCTTTAGAATCTCTTGGACTTGAAGAATTGAAGGATTCTATTGTGAGCCTGTTACAGGAGGTGGAGGATGAACGAAAAAAGGTTCTCCAGACTGAAGGAAACCCTTAAATCAGGTGGATTGAACGATAAACTTTCAACACTTGAGGAACTCCGTAAAGATGATAGTCCAAAGGTGAACAACCTTCTACTTACCCTTCTCTCCAGTGAAAGCTGGACATTAAGAAACAAAGTCTGTGAGATACTAGCTGAGAGGGGAGAGAAACTGGGAGATAGACTTATAAATATCCTGAATACAGGTGTATGGTACGCAAGGGCTGCCGCTGCAAGGACACTCGGGCTTATAGGAAGGATCTCCTACATTCCAGAATTGTTGAAGTACAAAGATGATTCCAATGAGGTTGTCAGGGAAGAGGTGAGGAATGCAGTGAAAAACATTGTTGAGAAAAACGGATTCACAAGGGTTCAGGAAGAGTTTGACCTGGATACGCAGGATATTATAAGGGAGGTTACAGGAATTGAAAATGGGTAATGAGAGACTCCTTCTTAAACTCTCCATCTCCAGAATATCACCAGCCAATATTCGGGATTATTTAAACTCTATCCCTGGTGAGGAGGACATAAATCAGGATAGCATAAGGGATTACCTTTCGGATTATTTTGATGTGGAAAAGGTGTTGAACCTTGAGATAGAGCCAATTTACAATCACCTGAAGAAAAAAGGTGTTAGTATTGTGTCCATCCTGAGTGATGATTATCCAGAAAATTTAAAAACAATTCCCAAACCCCCTCCAATCCTTTTTATCAGAGGTGAGGTTGTTCCGGAAGATAGTAATGCAGTGGCCATAATAGGAACAAGAAGGCCAACAGAGTATGGAAGGAGTGTTGCCTGGAATTTTGCAAAGGAACTTGCCTCAAATGGATTTACAATTATAAGTGGGCTCGCTATGGGTATAGATACAAATGCCCACAGGGGTGCCCTGGAGGCAGGGGGTAGAACAATAGGCGTTATTGGATGTGGGATTGACAGGGTTTATCCTTCATCAAATAAGAGACTTGCACAGATGATTGCAGATGGGAACGGTGCAATTATTTCTGATTTCCCTCCGGGAACACCGCCCCTTAAATACAACTTCCCTTTAAGGAACAGAATAATCAGTGGTCTATCAAAGGCTATTGTTGCAGTACAGGCAGCATCAAGGAGTGGGGTTTTCTCAACGGTGAACTGGGCACTTGAGTATGGTAGAGAGGTGTTTGCTGTTCCTGGAAATATTACAGTGAGGCAGTCAGAGGGCACAAACAGATTGATAAAGGACGGTGCCATTCCCGTTACATCACCAGGGGACATACTGAATTACTTTGGATTATCATCCTCAGTGGAGGAAGAAAAAGAGGTTGAATTGCCCGGGGATGAACAACGTGTTTTTGATGCGATAGGTGATGAGGGTGCAAGGATTGAGGAAATTTGTGATGCAACAGGATTTAAGCCACAGCAGGTGAATTCAATACTCCTTCTGCTTGAACTCAAAGG
>Ga0190303_1000959_pt1 | contig 11825 bp, 8 predicted proteins | sample 48700701_MG_FD_161672 | JGI IMG/M metagenome (GOLD analysis project Ga0190303, IMG submission 161672) | Hydrothermal vent sediment bacterial communities from Southern Trench, Guaymas Basin, Mexico - 4870-07-0-1_MG | ecosystem: Environmental > Aquatic > Marine > Hydrothermal vents > Sediment ...
TGCATGTGGCCGAGGCTTTCAAGCCGCGAGCCAAACCGTGCCCATTTGGTTTTGGACCCGATCAGGCCTGCGTATGCAAACGTGCGGTTCAGCAGTTGGTGGCAAATTTCAAGGTCAATCGCGTGGTCCATCGTCATGATGAAATGATGCGCATTGTCCGGGGCGTGTTTGACCAGACCGGCCATGTTTTGGGCAGTCAATGTGGTGATATTTTCGGGCAGTTCCACTGGCATGCGCGCCGCTTCGGTATCAATCAGAGTGATGTCGAAATCCGAGAGCGGGGCAAGAGTTTGTGCCAAGGCACGGCCAACGTGGCCTGCGCCGAATATCCAGACGGGTGTGGCGGTTCGGCTGACAGATTCGGCCAGCCACCCTGCGGTTAGCGTGGGTGCAATGGGCGCGTTTTGTGCGGCATTGATCCGGCGTTGCAGCAAGGTGGGGATTGCGCTGTTGGCGGTTGCATCAACCGGTCGCACAAAGATGCTGGTGCTCGGGTGGGGCAGGTTATCAACGTTGAAACGCTCGTAAACCAGCGTGACGCTGCCGCCACAACATTGACCCAGCGCGGGGCCAAGAGGCTGGCTGATATGTGCGGCTTGCGGACCTGTATCCAGCATTTCGCGGGCACGGTTGGCAGCCAGATATTCCAGTGCGCCACCGCCGATGGTGCCCGATTGCCCGTCGTGCCAGACCAGCATGGTGGCCCCCGCATCGCGCGGCGCTGATCCTTTGGTGCCTGTGACCAGCACCCGCACCACGTTGCCATGCGCAGACACGCTGTTTGTGATTTCTGCGAGCCGGAAACTCATGCGTCTGCCTGTTGGCGTTTCACGGTCATAAGCACGCGTTCGGGGGTGGCGGGGGCATCGAGTGACGGGTAGGTGTTACCACAAGCAGCTACCGCATCTGAAAGCGCCATCAGGGCGGAAATGCCGTGCATGAATGGCGGCTCGCCCACGGCTTTGGAGCGGTAAATTGTGTCCTCGGCGTTTTCGCCATCCCATAGGTCGACGTTGAACACGTCAGGGCGGTCTGAACAGGCGGGGATTTTATAGGTTGACGGGGCGTGGGTGCGCAGGTTGCCCTTATCGTCCCATATCAACTCCTCCATCATCAGCCATCCAGCGCCCTGCACGTAAGCCCCTTCGATCTGCCCGATGTCCAGATCAGGGTTTAGCGAGGCCCCTGCGTCATGCAGTATGTCGGTGCGCAGGATGCGGTTTTCGCCAGTCAGCGTGTCGATCACCACCTCGGTCACCGAAGCCCCGTAGGCGAAATACAGGAACGGCCGACCGCGCCCCTTGATCCTGTCCCACTGGATTTTTGGGGTTTTGTAGAACCCTGTGGCCGACAGGCTGATCCGACCCTGATAGGCCAGCTCTGCCGCCTTGGCGAAAGTGAATTGGCGACGGCCAACCATGACCATGCCATCGGCAAAACTCACATCCGAAACCTTTTTGCCGTGCTGGTCCGCCAGAAATTCGGCGATGCGCCCGCGCAATGTCTCGCAAGCGGCCTTGACCGCCATGCCGTTCAAATCCGTGCCCGAGGACGCTGCGGTGGCCGAGGTATTTGGCACCTTGGCGGTATCGGTCGCGGTGATCTTGATCGTATCAAGCGTCACCCCGAACACCGTTGCGGCCACCTGCGCCACCTTCTGGAACAATCCTTGCCCCATCTCGGTGCCGCCGTGGTTTAGATGCACTGATCCGTCCTGATAGATATGCACCAATGCCCCCGCCTGATTAAGATGCGTCAGGGTGAAACTGATGCCAAACTTCACTGGCGTCAGCGCGATGCCCTTTTTCAGCACAGGGTTGGCGGCATTCCATTCGTCAATCGCTGCCCGCCGTGCCTGATAGTTAGAACGATCAACCAGATCCGCAACCAACTCATGCAGAATGAAATCCTCGACCTGCTGGCCGTATGGTGTCTCCTGCACGTCCTTCTTCTTGCCTGAAATACCTCCCGCGCGGAGCGCATAAAAGTTCTTTTGGCGCACAGCTAACGGATCAAGCCCCAGCTCACCGGCGATGTGGTCCATCACCCGTTCAATCCCCAACATCCCTTGCGGGCCACCAAAGCCGCGATAGGCGGTGGCCGATTGGGTGTTAGTGCGCAAGCGGTGGCTTTCAATCCGAATATCAGGCAGATGATAGGCGTTGTCGGCGTGCAGCATGGAGCGGTCGGCGACAGGCAGGCTCAGGTCCTGGGACCAGCCGCAACGCGCCAGTTGGGTGAACTGGATACCATTGATTTTGCCATTGTCATCATAGCCAACAGTGTAATCAATCCGGAAATCATGCCGCTTACCGGTGATCACCATATCATCATCGCGGTCATAACGCATTTTGCAAGGCTGACCGGTTTGGGCCGCGATCACGGCGCAGGCCACGGCCAGCGCGTTGCCCTGACTTTCCTTGCCGCCGAACCCGCCGCCCATGCGCCGCGTTTCAACCCGCACCGCGTTCATCGGCAGGTCCAGAGCGTGGGACACTTTGTGTTGTATTTCGGTCGGGTGCTGGGTGCTGGAATGCACCAGCATATCGCCGCCCTCTTGCGGGAAAACCAGTGCGGCTTGGCCTTCCAGATAGAAATGTTCCTGACCACCCATTTCAATGCTGCCGGACAAGGTGTTGGGGGCGGTTTTCATTGCGCCGTCCGCATCCCCTTTGGTCCAGATCACCGGACCGCCCTCGAACCGGCTGTCAGCGGCCAGTGCCGCATCAATCGTCAGCAGGGCAGGTTTTTCGGCGTAATCAATCAGACCCAACCGCGCGGCTTTGCGCGCCGCAAGGTGGCTGCTGGCAACCACAAGGAACACCGCCTGACCGACGTGATGCACTGTGCCTGTCGCCAGCAATGGTTCGTCATGCGCCGCGGGCGACACGTCACAATCATGTTGCAAGTCATCCGCCGCCAGCACGGCAACCACGCCGTCAGCGGCGCGCACTGCACTTAGGTCCATCGCGGTGATGTCGCCATGTGCGATGGTGGACAGACCAAAGGCCAGATGCAGGCAGTTGGCGGGTGTCGGGATGTCGTCAATATATCGCGCGGCACCGGTAACATGCAGGGGGGCTGCGTCATGGGGCAGGGGCTTGCCAACACTCATGGTGTTACCTCCAACACGTCTGTAGCGGTGCCTTCACGCTGATGGAACAGGCGGGTCAACATGTTTTGCGCGGCCTCCAGACGGTAGCCTGCCGAGGCCCGCATATCGGACATCGGGGTGTAATCCTGCGCAAATCCGGCGCGGGCGGCTGTGATGGTTTCAAGCGTCCACGGCTGGCCCATCAGGGCGTCTTCAACATGGGTAGCACGGGCGGGAGTGCCAGCCATGCCGCCAAACGCGATACGGGCGGCGGTGATTTTGTCCGCCTTAACGGTGATGTTGAAACAGCCGCAAACGGCGGAAATATCCTGATCAAAGCGCTTGGACAGTTTGTAGCAATGCAGATCATCGGGTTGGCGTGGAATGGTGATGGCCTCGACAAACTCACCCTCAACGCGGTCTTGTTTGCCATAGGCGATAAAGAAATCCTCAAGCAGGATTTCACGGCGTTTATCACCGCGACGCAAGTGCAGCGTGGCACCTAATGCGATCAGCGCGGGCGGACCATCGCCGATGGGGGAGCCGTTGGCGATATTGCCGCCGATGGTGGCGGCATTGCGAATCTGGGTCGAGGCATAGCGGCGCAGCATGGCGGCGAATGAGGGGTGATGCGTGGCCATCAGGGTTTCAAGATCGGCAATCGTGACACCAGCGCCAATGTGGATTGCATCATCGGTGACGGTGATCTGAGCCATCTCGGCAATGCCGTTCAGGAACGCGACATTGGGCAGATCTTCCAGCCGTTTGGTCAGCCATAGCCCGACGTCGGTGGCCCCGCCAATCAGCGTGGCATCGGGGTTGGCCATATACCAGTCGGCCAACGCGTCTGTCGTTGTTGGAATGTAGGGCGGGGTGGGTCCGGTAAGGGTTGGCAGTGCTGCCGTATCCTCAACCATCCAGTCGGGCACGGGCGTATCTTCAACGGCCTCTGCCGCGCGGATGATCGGGGCGTAACCGGTGCAGCGGCACAAGTTCCCCGCCAGTTGTTCGTCGTGGTTTTTAGCGCCGTTCAAATGGCCAACCGCCAGCGACACCACGATGCCCGGTGTGCAAAAACCGCATTGCGAGCCGTGATGTTTGACCATTGCGTCTTGCACCGGATGTGGGGTGCCATCGGGGCCACTGATGCCCTCGACCGTGCGCACCGCCTTGCCGTGCAGTTGCCCCAGCAACAGGATGCAGGCGTTCAGAGAGCGCGATCCGGTTCCATCGGTGACCATCACGGTGCAAGCACCACAATCGCCCTCGTTGCAGCCTTCTTTGGTGCCAGTCAGGTGTTTGAGCTCGCGTAACCAGTCCAGCAACGTGTGCGTCGGCGACACGTCGGGGATGCGCATGGCTTCTCCGTTTAGAAGAAACACGATGTCAGGCATATTGAATTCCGTGCCGCGTTCTGTTCCACCCAGTCTTGCGCAGGCCCGCCCGATGCGACGTAAAGCGGAGGTGCGACTGTTTGACCACCTTTAAGCAAAGCCGAAACGGCGGTGCAAAGCAATATTTTTGTTGCAGGTGGGGCAAATATACGGTATACATATGTATACAAACAGAAGTAACATTTTGATATTGTTAGGATACGACATGAAAATATCAACATTACATCATGTGCAACTGGCGATGCCCAAAGGTGGTGAAAAGGCTGCGCGCGCGTTTTATCAGGGGTTGTTGGGTCTGGAAGAGGTGCCCAAGCCGCCGATTCTGGCGGCTAGGGGCGGTGTTTGGTTCGAGAGTGGGGCGGTGCGGGTGCATCTGGGCGTCGAGGATGATTTCCGAGCTGCCCGCAAAGCACATCCGGCGTTTGAGGTGGACGGGGTCGTGGACCTTTTGGCGCATCTGGAGGCTGAAGGAGTTGCTGTGGTTCGGGACGAAAACCTGCCGGGGTTTGCGCGGGGCTATGTGCAAGACCTGTTTGGCAACCGGATCGAACTGCTGGAGCCGATTACCGGCGGTTAACGGTTTCCAAACCTCGCGGCACTGGCTAGGTTCGTAAAATGTCTGATCCCCGATTCATCCACCTGCGTGTCCACAGCCAATATTCCCTGCTGGAAGGGGCTGTGCCTGTTAAAAAACTGATGGGCCTTGTTGATAAGCACAACATGCCCGCCGTGGCGCTGACCGACACCAATAACATGTTCGCAGCACTTGAATTTTCGGTGACAGCGCTGGACGCGGGGGTGCAGCCGATTGTCGGGTGCCAAGTGGATTTTACCTATGATCCGGCGCAGCAGGGTGAAAAGCCGCGCTCACCGGCTGGGCTGGTTCTACTGGCGCAAAACGAGCAGGGTTACCTGAACCTGATGAAGCTGAATTCCTGTCTGTATCTGGAATCGGACGGGCAATTGCCACAGGTTTCTACCGATGATCTGGAGCAGTATTCTGAAGGTTTGATTTGTCTTACGGGTGGGCCGGAAAGTCCGTTCGGACGTTTGCTGTTGACCGCGCACCGCCCCAAGGCACAAGCGTTGATGGAGCAGTTGGCGGCGATATTTCCGGACCGTTTATATGTGGAACTACAACGCCACCCAGGCGAGGGCGGGCAATGCACCGAGGCAGAACGCGCCAGTGAGCGGGCCTTGATCGAGATGGCATACGCGATGGATTTGCCGCTGGTGGCGACCAATGATGTCTATTTCCCGAAAACCGAAATGTATGAAGCACACGATGCGTTGTTGTGCATTGCCGACGGCGCATATGTGGACCAGCAGGAACCGCGCCGCCGCCTGACTCCGCAGCATTATTTCAAATCCCAAGAGGAAATGGTGACGCTGTTCGCCGACCTGCCCGAAGCCGTGGCCAACACCGTTGAAATCGCGCGCCGATGCGCTTTTGCCACCTACCGGCGCGACCCGATCCTGCCGAAATTTGCCGATGACGAGGTGGTTGAACTGCGTCGTCAGGCCGAAGCCGGTCTGAAGGAGCGGTTGGCGGTTATTCCGCATTCTGCCGAGGTCAAGGACTACGAGGCACGGCTGGATTTTGAGCTGGGTATCATCGAGGGCATGGGGTTCCCCGGCTATTTCCTGATCGTGGCCGATTTCATCAAATACGCCATTGATAACAACATCCCAGTTGGTCCTGGCCGTGGTTCTGGTGCGGGCTCATTAGTGGCCTATTCACTGAAAATCACCGACCTTGATCCGCTGCGTTATAACCTTTTGTTTGAGCGGTTCCTGAACCCCGAACGTGTGTCGATGCCGGATTTCGATATCGACTTTTGCATGGATCGGCGCGAAGAGGTGATCCGTTATGTGCAGGAGAAATATGGCCGCGACAAGGTCGGTCAGATTATTACTTTTGGCGCGCTTTTGTCCAAGGCCGCAGTGCGTGACATTGGCCGTGTTTTGCAGATGCCCTATGGGCAGGTGGATCGGCTGTCAAAACTGATCCCCGTTGAGGGTGTGAAGCCGGTTTCGATTGAAAAAGCATTGGCAGATGAGCCGCGCCTGCGCGAAGAAGCCAAGGCCGAGGAAGTGGTGGCACGGCTGCTGAATTACGGCCAACAGGTCGAGGGGCTGTTGCGCAATGCATCAACTCACGCTGCCGGTGTGGTGATCGGGGATCGCCCGATTGACGAGTTGGTGCCGTTGTATCAAGACCCGCGTTCCGACATGCCGGCAACGCAGTTCAACATGAAATGGGTTGAGCAGGCGGGGCTGGTCAAATTCGATTTTCTGGGCCTGAAAACCCTGACTGTCATTCAGAACGCGCTGGACCTGTTGAAACTGCGCGGTGTCGACATCGACATCGGGCAAATCCCGCTGGATGACGAGGCGACGTATAAACTATACGCCAGCGCCAAAACAGTGGCCGTGTTCCAGGTGGAATCCAGCGGCATGATGGACGCGCTAAAGCGGATGAAGCCGACCTGCATCGAGGATATTGTGGCGCTGGTGGCGCTGTATCGTCCCGGCCCGATGGAAAACATTCCAACCTATTGCGAGGTCAAGAACGGGCTGAAAGAGCGCGAGTCCGTGCACCCGTTGATCGACCATCTGCTGGAAGAAACCCAAGGCATCATCGTTTATCAGGAACAGGTGATGCAAATCGCTCAGGAAATGGCGGGATACTCATTGGGTGGGGCCGACCTGTTGCGCCGCGCGATGGGTAAAAAGATCGCCGAGGAAATGGCCAAGGAGCGGCCCAAGTTTGAAAAAGGCGCCATGGAAAACGGCGTCGATAAAAAGAAAGCCAGCGAGGTTTTCGATCTGTTGGAGAAATTCGCCAACTACGGGTTCAACAAATCCCACGCGGCGGCCTATGCGGTGGTCAGCTATCAAACCGGTTACCTAAAAGCGAACTATCCGGTCGAATTTATGGCCGGTGTGATGAACTGTGACATCCATCTGACGGATAAGTTGGGCGTTTATAAAGAAGAGATCACCAAGGGGCTGGAGCTGGAGATCGTGCTGCCCTGTGTGAACGCGTCAGAGGCGTTGTTCAGCGTGGCAGATGGCAAGGTGGTTTACGGGCTTGGCGGTCTTAAAAACGTCGGGGTCGAGGCGATGCGATTGATTGTCGAGGCGCGGGGCGAAACCGCGTTCGCCACCCTGTTCGATTTCGCGCGGCGGGTGGATATGAAGCGGGTGGGCAAGCGCCCATTGGAAATGCTGGCCCGCGCGGGTGCCTTTGATGTGCTGGATCGAAACCGTGCGCGGGTGTTTGGCAGTCTGGAGCCCTTGGTGGCCTATTCGGCGGCCGTGCATGATCAACGCAACTCCAATCAGGTCTCGCTGTTTGGCGAGGCAGGGGATGATTTGCCCGAACCACGCCTGATTGCGGTTGAGGATTGGCTGCAAAATGAACGGTTGAGCGAGGAACACAAGGCGGTCGGGTTTTACCTGTCGGGCCATCCGCTGGATGATTATATGGCACCCCTGAAACGCAAGGGCGTGATGACACTGTCCGAAGTCGAGCGCAAAGCCGAGGTTGGCGCATGTGTGGTCAAGATGGCGGGGGCCGTGGCCAGCAAACAGGAGCGTAAATCAGCGCGGGGCAACCGGTTTGCCTTTGTGCAATTGTCGGACCCGACCGGCCTGTATGAGGTCACGGTTTTTTCCGACACATTGGAAGCCGCGCGTGATTTGCTGGATGCGGGCAACAGCGTGGTTTTGACCGTCGAGGCGACAATGGAAAGCGAGCAGTTGAAACTGTTGGCGCGCGGGGTTCAAGCCGTAGACGGGGTGGCCGCCGAAGCCGGATCAATGGGATTGCGGGTGTTTGTCGAGAGTGCCGAGGCGGTGGCGTCTGTGGCGTCTGTTCTGGATCGGGCAGTCAAGGATGGCACATCGCGCAGCGGCGGGCCGGTGGTTTTCTGCCTAACCGACGCGGCCCTGCCTGGAGAGGTTGAGATATCGCTGGCAAAGGACTATCCGGTGAACCCACAGATCAAGGGGGCGATCAAAAGCCTTGGTGGTGTGGTGACGGTAGAGGAATTCTAGCCCATGCGGATTGGTGTTTTCATATTGGCCCTGATTGGTCTTGCTGGCTGTCTGGGGCCGATTGAACTGCCGCTATTGGCAGATGTGGAATTGGCCGAGGGCGCACCGGAAAGCGGGCTTGTGGCACCGGATGTCGCGGCCCCGAATTCTGTGCTGGAAGAATTGCAAAGCGTGCAGAATGTGGCTGAGGTTCCGGCGGAACAGGCTGAGGTGACAGAGCCCGTAAAACCGCGCCGCGGGTTTGCGGCGCTGTTCGGGCGGCGGGCGAAGCCTGCGCAAGAAGCTGCACCCAACGCCGTTGAAGAGGCCGCCACTGCCGCGCCACAAGCCGCTGATGTTGATGTTGCAAGCGACGAAACCGTTGGTGAGGCTGCGGCTGAAGCAGACGAAAATGTGGTGGTTGCCTCGGTCGCCCCGCAAGAGGAAACGCCGCCGCGTCGCCAACGCAACGGGTTGTTTGGCCCACGCCGCGCCAAAACCGGCCAGTTCCCGCAAGTCGAGGCGGGTGTGGTCCTTGCGTTTGGCCAGATCGGTCTTGCTTGCGGTATCCGAGGCCGCGCGCTGGGCAAAGAGGTGGACCGCTTTCCCGAACGTGGCAAAGGCTATAGGTTATATGACAGCAACCCATCAACAACCGGCCCGCGCGCGCATTTCATAACCGGTTTCAAAGATGGCTGTCCGCGCCAGTTTACGGCCTCGCTTGCGTTGCTGGATTCACCCGTTCTGCATGAACAACTTCTTTCTGTCGAAAGCAGCGGCGCACAACATTCGACCGCCGCCGATATTGCCTTTCAAAAATTCAGAGCCAAGGCTTGCCGGACGGGCCAAGGCAAGGTTTGCCCTGAAAAACGTATTAGCGAGATGGAAAAATCCATGGCCTTTGTGACGACCTATGAACGGTTCGGCGGCAATGCCAACTGGAACGAAATATTGCTGCACAACGGGGCGATTGTGGCCAATTCAGTGCAAACCCCTTAAAACGCTACCAGTGTGGCGGGCGTTGATCGCCCAGAGTCACGCCGCCGCTTGCATCCGCTTCACGGCTGGCTTCGCGCTCCATCAGCATACGCACGCGATTGGTCAGAAGGGCGAGTTCACCTTCTTGGCGGGCGATAATATCCGACAGGTCACCGACCACGCGGGTCAGATGGGCGATTTGTTCTTCCAGCGGGTTGATTTGTTCATTGCTCATGGGTCCTGTGTTACATCCCAATCGGGGGTAAAAACAAGGGTGTGATTGATTGAAGTCATTGACCCGGTGGTGCCCATTTGACAGGTTGGGGTCAGGAATTCCAACGTTATGAAGGGCTGGAAATATGAACACGATGACAATCCTTAAAACCTGTGCGGCGGCTGCCGTTGCTGTGGCGATCACCGCGCCCGCGATCTGGGCCTATTCCGGTGAAAACTATGTGGTGTGTAATCTGAACCCGAATGGTGATAATTTTCTGGCGCTGCGCACTTGCGGGTCCAGCAAATGCGATATGACCCATAAACTGGGGCCGGATACGTTTTTACTGTCGATGGAACCGACTGCGGAAAACCGTTGGCGCGAAGTGATCGTGCTGGATGGGCTTCAGGATGAAAGCTATTCTGGCCCGTCTGGTTGGGTTTATGATAAATACATTTGCGAGATCAGCTATTAGAGGCTGGTTGGTGGCGGTTGCGGCTATGATGCCCGCAATCGCCACCGCCCATTCGGCGAGTCCTATGTGGTCTGTAATCTGGATCCGAGTGGCGATGATTTTCTAGCGCTGCGGGTCTGCGGTGCAACCAAATGCGAGATGCTGATGGAATTGGGGCCGAACTCCGGCCTGTTGGTGATTGAACCCTATTCCGGCAGCCGTTGGCGCGAGGTAACAGTGCTCAGTGGCGCGCTGATGTTGCCGATTGGCCCTGATGGCTGGGTTTATGACAAATTTATCTGCGAAGTGGCGGACTAACCCACGCCCGCCTTGCCCCCAAACGCCCCTTTGGGTAAACGCATCACGCAAGATAACCCGCAAGATAACCCAAAGGGAGTCGTCATGGCCAAAGTGAAAAAACAGCCCCGCCCAAAGGCGCTCCCGCCCAAAGGCTTTCGCGATTATTTCGGTGAAGAGGTAAATGCGCGTAAATCCATGCTGGATGCGATTGCGGCTGTGTATCATCAATACGGGTTCGAGTCGCTGGAATCTCCGGCGGTTGAAACGGTTGAGGCGTTGGGTAAATTCCTGCCGGATGTGGACCGCCCGAATGAAGGCGTGTTTGCGTGGCAAGAGGATGAAAAGGACTGGTTGGCGTTGCGGTATGACCTGACAGCGCCATTGGCGCGGGTTTATGCGCAGCACCGCAATGATTTGCCGTCGCCTTATCGGCGGTTTGCAATGGGGCCGGTTTGGCGCAATGAAAAGCCGGGACCGGGGCGGTTTCGGCAGTTTTATCAATGTGATGCGGATACGGTGGGGTCGGCGAGCATGGCGGCGGACGCCGAGATTTGCGCGATGCTGGCGGATACGCTGGAAGCTGTGGGAATTCCGCGTGGCGACTACATTATTCGGGTGAACAACCGCAAGGTTCTTGAGGGTGTTTTGGATGCAGCCGGTGTGGCGGAAAAGGCTTTACCAGAAGACGGCAACTTGGATGGTATAGTAAGATCCTTAGTTACCGATGCGATGCGCACCCAAGTAATGCGCACAATCGACAAGTTTGACAAAGTTGGCGAAGCAGGCGTGCGTGAACTGCTGGGCAAGGGGCGACTGGATGCTTCGGGCGCTTATATCGACGGGGTTGGGTTAACAGATCAACAGATCGAACCGGTGATTGCATTCCTGACCTCAAAGGCCGCAGACGCCGGTGCAACCCTTGCCAACTTGCGTAGTGCGGTTGGCGATAGTGTGGTTGGCATTGAGGGCATCGAAGAATTACAACAGATTGTGGACTTGCTCACGGCCCAAGGATACGGTCCCGACCGGATCGAGATTGACCCGTCCGTGGTGCGTGGTCTTGGCTATTACACTGGTCCGGTTTACGAGGCCGAGCTGACGTTCGAGATCACCGACGAGAAGGGACGCAAACAGCAGTTTGGCTCGGTCGCCGGTGGCGGGCGGTACGATGATCTGGTCAAACGCTTCACTGGCCAGATGGTGCCTGCAACGGGCATATCCATCGGGGTGGACCGGCTGCTTGCGGCGTTGCGGGCCAAAGGGCGCGGCGCGTCCAAATCTGCCGGCCCTGTGGTGGTGACGGTGATGGATCGGGACCGGATGGCGGATTACCAGACGATGGTGGCTGAA
>Ga0190303_1000960_pt1 | contig 11817 bp, 10 predicted proteins | sample 48700701_MG_FD_161672 | JGI IMG/M metagenome (GOLD analysis project Ga0190303, IMG submission 161672) | Hydrothermal vent sediment bacterial communities from Southern Trench, Guaymas Basin, Mexico - 4870-07-0-1_MG | ecosystem: Environmental > Aquatic > Marine > Hydrothermal vents > Sediment ...
CGACTACGAGGTCACGGGCTTTTTCATCGATCTCGGAATCGAGGGGATGTCAGAAAAGGCGCGTGCCAAAGTGGAGAAGCTGGCCGCCCGCCTGGACGTGGAGCTCGTGATCCTCTCCCTGAAGGAGAAATACGGAGAGAGCCTGCCGGAAATCGCGAAGCGCCGCCCCCAGCACCGGATCTGCTCGCTCTGCGGAATGATAAAGAGGTACCTCATGAACAAAACGGCCTACGACCTCGGAATAAAGGTTGTGGCCACGGGCCATAACCTGGACGATGAGGTCTCTTCTCTCCTGTCCAACACACTGCGCTGGGAAGTGAGCTATCTGGTCAAACAGAGTCCCTATCTGCCGAGCGTCCATCCCAAACTGGCGGCAAGGGCGAAGCCCCTCGCTTTCCTCACAGAGAGAGAAATAGCGGCCTACGCGATCCTCAACGAAATCGATTTCCACGGGGAAGCCTGCCCCTTTTCGAGGGGCGCGAAGACCCTTTTTTACAAACATCTCCTGAATTCCATCGAGGTCCGTTCTCCTGGGACAAAACTCAGGTTTTACAGGGAATTTCAGTCCTTCAGGGAGAAATACCTCAAAGACGTCGATACGGGCATGCCACCGCTTCGGGAATGCAAGATCTGCGGCATGCCCACATCCCTTGAGATATGCGCCTTCTGCCGTCTATTTCACGGGGAAAACTAACCCCCTCTTATCTCCAGAACCCCCTCTGCTGCGTGAATCTCATCGAGGACAGCCCTCAGATGATCCCTGTTCCGAACATATAGCTTCAAGTCGAGGACCCAATCCCCTCTTCTCAGCCTTCTCGAGGAAAGAAACTCTGCCGCGCCTCCTCCGCGGGCAGCGGCTGTCTCTATATGCTCCCGAAGCCCTCTGTCCACCGAAGCCCTCACCCTGACCCTGACGGGATAAAGGGAATCGCCTCTCACTTCTCCCCAGGTAGCCCTCAATATCCTGTCGGGATGGCCGTACTTCCTGAGATAAGGACAATCTGCCCTGTGAATGCTTATTTTTCTCTGACTCGTGATTATGCCCGCGATCTCATCGCCCGGAACGGGATTGCAACACTTCGCCACCGAGACCTCCAGGTCCTCCATGCCCTCGACGATTATCGGGTACTTCCCTTTCCTCACCTTTTTCTTCCGCTCAACAGTGGGACCGTGGAAAAATTCGTACACAGTCCTGGGAGCCAGTGTCCCCCTCGCGATCGCGAGATAAAGGTCCTCTTCATCCTTGAAGTTGAAATGGACAATGGCTTTTTCGATTTCCTCCTCCCCGAAGGTCCTGTGTCTCCTTCTGAACTCACGGATCAGCGCCGACCTCCCTCTCTCCAGATCTCTCTCCCTCTCCTGAACCCTGAACCAGTGTCGAATCCTGTTCCTCGCCTTTGACGTCTTGACGAACTCCAGCCAGGATTTCCGCGGCCTCGGCTTCTTCTTAGGAATTATCTCCACCACATCGCCGCTCTCGAGGACGGTCGAAAGGGGAACGGGCCTCCCATTGACCTTGGCAGCCATGACTCTGTGCCCGAGCTGAGTGTGGATCTCGTAAGCAAAATCCACGGGAGTCGAACCTATGGGCAGGGTGATGACATCGCCTTTCGGAGTGAAAACATAGATTTCCTCCCCCGTTATCTCCTCCCTGATTTTCCTCATGAACTCTTCAGGCGTCGGCGATCGCCTGTAAAGCTCGAGAAGCCCGCGGAGCCAGCTGAACTGCGCTACTTCCCTCTCGGTCGGGCGATAGTCCTCCTTATACCTCCAGTGGGCCGCGATTCCTTCCTCCGCCAGCTCGTGCATCTTTCGCGTTCTTATCTGGATCTCGAGAAACCTGTTTTCGGGTCCTATGACCGTCGTGTGGAGGGACTGGTAGAGATTGGGCTTGGGCATGGCGATGTAGTCCTTGAAACGGCCTGGAAGGGGCCTGAACCTCCCGTGGATCACCCCCAGAGCAGTATAGCAATCGGCAATGGTGAGGGTTATGACCCTGATCCCGTAAAGGTCGTAGATCTCGTCGATGGAAACGCCCTTCCTGAGGATTTTCTGGTAAATGGAATAGATGTGCTTCGGCCTCCCCTCCACATCGGCCTTGATGCCCGCCTCCCTGAGCAGGTTCGAGAGTTCCTCCGTGGCCCTTTTGATATACTGCTCCCTGTATTCTCTCGTCTCCCTGACTTTCTTGAGGATCTGCCTGTACAGGGCCGGATATAAAAATTGAAAAGCCAGATCCTCCATCTCCCACTTGATCCTCCAGATGCCGAGCCTGTGGGCTATGGGAGCGTAAACCTCGAGGCTCTCCTCAGCGATCCTCCGGCGCGAATCGGGCGGAAGGTACTTGAGGGTCCTCAGATTGTGAAGTCTGTCGGCAAGCTTGATTATGAGCACCCTGAGATCTCTGGAAACTGCGAGGAGCAGCTTCCTGAAATTTTCGGCCTTGCTTCTCTCCGTGGCTGCCCCGTATTCCTTTATCTTGGTGACCCCGTTCACGAGAAAGGCTATGTCGGGCCCGAAACGCTCCTCTATCTCTCTCAGCTCGGTACCGGTATCCTCGACGGTATCGTGGAGAAGCGCCGCGGCTATTGTATGGGAATCCATCTTCAGCTCGGCGAGGATCTCCGCAACTCCCAAAGGATGAACGATGTAAGGCTCTCCAGAAGCCCTTTTCTGCCCTCTGTGTTTGTTCAGGGCGTAGCTATAGGCTTCCTGAACGAGCCTCCTGCCATCCTCTCCGAGATGGGCCACAAGCTCCGGGGGAATCTCATCGGGGGACATATCAGTTCGGCACCGGGAAGAAGGCGAGGTGCAGAAGTTCCCCTTCGCCCCGGAAAAGCGCCCTGCCAACGAAATCCCTGCCCTTATACCTGTACTCAGTGCCGGCGCTAACCGCTGGAAATTCCACAAACTGTCTCCTTCTCACGGTGGAGAGAATTCTATTGACCTCGACTTCCTCGGGAAAGCCCGTGGGGCCCTTCATCATCGCCTCTAATGCATAACTCCGCAGAAGCTTATCGGACAACTTCCTGAAAAGCTCCCTGTTCCCGAAATAGTCGAGCCCGATGAACTTCCCCCCGGCCCAGGCCATAAAACCGACTGCATCTCCAGGCAGTTCCAGGTCCTCGAGATAACGATTTATGTCATCCTCCAGCCTGGTATAGACATCGTGCATCGACTGGGTCATCGACTTGACCCTGAAGCTCTGGAGCGTGCTGGAAACAGACCTCCAGATGGCGCTCTGATCGGAATAATGCTTCTCCCCGTGCCTGAGAGAATCGGTCACTGTGCTGGCGAGCAATGCCCTCAAAGAGGGATAGGCCGAAGATCTGGACGGCCCGAAGGTTCTGGATCCGCTCCATCTCCCCTCCTCCACGCAACTCACGGGCAACTCGGTCCTCATGGGCTGATCCACCAGAACGGCCGTGTTTACAATCCTGTTCTGGAGCGCCCCCACTATCTCCTCCCCATCCATTATAAACAGAGGGTCGTTTCCCGCGTAATGAAGATAAACGCTGTCGACAACGCCTGTATCCTCCACCGAGGCCAATCCGCCCTCCAGGGCTTCATCCAGCACGTTATACCTTCCCTCCCGTCCGTTCCCGAGAAGCGGAACGACGGCCAGGTTTCTCAACAGAAAAGGCTCTTCATATCTGACTTCGCCTATCATTTTATCCCTCCCCTCTTGCCTATTAGATAAGTCAGGGAACTACAGGTGTCAAGTGTGCATTTTTTGCACAACCACGGGTGTCACCGCCTCAGAATTCCAGCTCGACCTTCTCGACGGATTCGGGCTTCTCCCCGAGAAAACGGTATATGAGTTCCTCGTAATGGGGAGGAATGTCGGTGAGATAAACCCTAAGGTTTCCCCTGCCCTTTTCCCGCAGAAATCCCTTCTCGCCGAGATATTCCCTCGCCTTGCGCGCCACCTCATGGGAGACGTTGATCAACTTCACTCCGGGACCCATGACCCTCGAGATGGTCTCGGTCAAAAGGGGGTAGTGGGTACACCCCAGAATGAGGCTGTCGACCTTTCCCCTGAGCTCATCGAGATACATATGGGCCACCAGCTCAGGTATCTGCCCGGTTACCAGTCCCTCCTCCGCAAGGGGAACGAAAAGAGGGCAGGGCCTGCAAAGGACCTGGAAGTCACCCCTCTTCTTTATCTCCCTGACGTGTCGGCGGCTCTCTATGGTGGCGATGGTTCCTATAACGCCTATCCTCCCGCTCTCCGCTGTCCTGCAGGCCTCCTCGACGCCCGGCTCGAGCACACCGAGAATCGGAAGGTCCCTGTATTTAGCCCTCAGGTGCTCTATGGCAACGCTGGAAACGGTATTGCAGGCGACAACTATAAGCTTTATGTCGAAGCGGCGGAGGAAATCAACATCCTGCTCTGCAAATCGTTTGATGGTTTCCTCAGATTTCGTCCCGTAGGGCACCCTGGCAGTGTCTCCGAGGTATATTATGTCCTCTGCCGGAAGAACTCTCCTCAGCTCCCTGACAGCAGTGAGCCCACCTATTCCCGAGTCAAATACGCCGATGGGCCTATCGGCCTCGCTCGTATTTCTCTTTGAACTTCTTGATTCCGCGGTAGATCCCATAGGCTATTTTCTCCTGGTATTTCCTGGAGGCCAAAAGCTTCTCCTCCCTCCTGTTGGAAAGAAAGCCCACCTCCACCAGAACTGCTGGCATATAGGCTCCGAAAAGCACATAAAAGCCGGCCTGCTTCACTCCCCTGTCGGGTTTCTTCAGCGTCTTCGCCAGTGACTGCTCTATGTAAGCCGCGAGGTCCTGGGATTCCCGGAGAAACTCATTTTGAGCCATATCCATGAGGATGTATTTCAGAATGTCGGTTGTATCCACCATGTTCTTGATCTCATACTTGATCGCGGAGTTCTCGTAAGCAGCCACGGCCCTCTCCCACTCGGTCCGCGCTTCGGACAGAAAATAGGTCTCCACCCCCGATGCCTTCCTGTTCCTCCCGGAATTGCAGTGAATGGATATGAAGAGATCGGCACCGGCCCTGTTGGCTATCTTCGCCCTCTCGAGAAGGGGCACGAACCTGTCCCTGTCTCTGGTGAGAAGCACCCTGACTCCGAGCTTCTTCTCCAGGATCCTTTTGAGCTTCTTCGCTATGGAAAGGGTTATGTTCTTCTCCTTAGTGCCCCTCGGCCCGATCGCCCCCGGATCTTTGCCGCCGTGGCCGGGGTCAATCACTATGAGGGATATCTTCCTCTTCTTCCCCGACCCCTTCACCGGTTTTTCGCCCGAAAGGGGAGCAGCGTTGCTCCCCCCTTCTCCGACGAAATAAACCTTCAAAAGCCCGGGAGAGCTCTCCTTCCACCATCGGATTTCCCCGGCGTATCGGATATCGAAGGTCACGCCTTTCAGGGTGTGAAAAACTTTGACGACTTCAAAAAGTCCTCTGGAATCCCTGAACTTCCAGCGCCCCCGATAAAAGCCCCGCTTTATGGAAATGGACAGGCCCCCGTTTTTCTCTCTGAGCCTGGGCTTTAAATCCCCGTTGAACCTGAGGACGAATATCACGGTGTCGCCCTTCTCGTCCAACCGTGCCTCCTTCACGCTCGGAGGATATCTGGAAACTATGAACCTCTTCTTTTCAGTATCCCAGTAGTAGGTCCTGGGGGTTACCCTGGAAAGGATATCGGCCCAGACATCGGCCGAGAGATAAAGCCCGCTTGAATCGAAGAGTATCTCGTCGGTCGGAAAATCGGTGCCGTCCACCCTGTAGGTCGAATCGTCGGGATAGATCCAGACCTTATGGCCGTAAGCTACAAAACCGCTCTTTCGTCCTGCCTTGAGGGCGGGAAACCCGAAGGACTTTCTGATGGAATTCAGGGAGACGAGATCGTATTCGCCGACCTTCCTGACGGGGACGGTAAGGAATTCAAGGGAAAGAAGGAAGAGAAGAAAAAGCTTCATCTCTTTTCCCTTTTTAACGCCCTCTGGATCTCCTCTTCGATCATCCTTCTCTTGATAGCTTCCCTCTTCTCGTATTTCCTCTTGCCCCTGACGAGGGCGAGTTCCACCTTGACGAGATGCTTCTTGAAGTAAATCTTGAGGGGAATGAGCGTCAGGCCTTTTTCCTTGACCTTCCCGATGAGCCTTTTGATCTCGTACTTGTTGAGCAGCAATTTCCTCGGACGTTTCGGATCGTGGCCGAAGTGGGATGCGCTTTCGTAGGGGGCTATGTGCAGGTTGTGCAGGATAACCTCTCCGTTCTCCACTGTGGCATAGCTGTCAACGAGGGAGACTTTCCCCTCCCTTATGGACTTTACCTCGCTGCCCTTCAGCACAATGCCCGCCTCGTAGGTCTCGAGGATTTCATAGTCATGGCGGGCTTTTCTGTTTTCGACGACGACCCTTCGGTTGGAAGCCATAAAGTCAACGGGCGAAAGAGTAACCGAGGCTCAGTGTATGGATATCTCCAAAATCCCCGAAGGGCGTATAGGAGTAACCAACATGAACGCCTCTAACGGAAGCCTTGAAGCCCGCGGAAAGCCCATTCAGGATGTCTCTCTCGCCTCCGGTCTTCAGATCACCCCTCTCGGTCGTGTAGCCGAGTCCCACCTCGAGAAAGGGCGACGGCGACCATAGTCCCGTGAGGGAAAGAGCAAAAGGCTGATCCAGCGCAGAGGATATGCCGGCTCCCAGGGTAAGGGACCCTATCTCGTAGACGGCTCCGAGCAAAAGCTCCGTCGGCAGCATCGCTCTCTCGTCGACGAAGGGCTTGACCTCGTAGCCCAGGTTCCTGAGGGAGGCACCGAAAGTAAGCCCTTCCCGCCCCGGGCGATAGGAAACGCCCAGATCGAAGGCGAGAGCAAAGGAAGAGTAACCGTCGATCCCCTGATAGAGGAGCTTGAAGGTCGCGCCCACGTCCATCCTTTCTCTGAGCTTCTCCTTGCGCGCGGCGCCGATGGCAAGGTGGCTCGTCGAAAAACTGCCTGTAACCTCCCCATTTTCGTCAATCTCGTCCATGGTTCCCGAGGTCAGATAGAAGAGACTCAGGCCCCATTTCCCGCCGGAAGAGAGGGAAAGAGAACCGAGCTTCACGCCGGCAATGTAGCTCGAGGCGGCGAAATCGGCTTCCCTTTCGGACATCAGGGCCGGATTGTAGTTCAAAATATCGGCGCCGTGGGGATAGGCAACCATCGAATACATGAAGAGATGGCCGTTGACGCTGGGCGGGATTCTGAGGTAATCATAGCCCAGATCCCCCTTATCGACGGCCCAAAGAGCCTGCCCTGCCAAAATCAGGATCGCTATCTTTTTCATCTCCCAATACCTCCTTGAAAGGGTATATTATCGCCCCTAAAAAACGCTGTCAACCTAAAATTCCGTTTTCCCTGTGAAATTGAACCGCTCGAGTTTAATGGCTGGAACCAGAAACCCCCTGGGAAAGCGATGTCCATACCAGCTCGTCTCCGCCACGAGGCTCAGGTCCCTCGATATAGCCGAGATCGAGGACAGCGCGTCCAGCATGCTGTCGGTGAACCTGAGGTTCTTAATGCCCTTGACCAGGGCTCCGTTCTCTATCAGGAACGTTCCATCGCGGGTCATCCCGGTCAAAACAAAGGCCCTGGGCTCAACGACGTTCGTATAGTGAAACCTCGTGACAAGGATCCCCCTCTCCGTGGACCTTATCATCTCGTCTATGCTCAAGTCTCCCGGTTCCACAGCCATGTGACCGGGAAAGGGAAAGGAATGAAAGGGCATAAGGGCGTGACCCGTGGACTCCTTCCCCTCTCTGGCAGCGGTCTTCAGATCGTAAACGAGGCTCTTCGGGACCCCTTTATCCACCAGAAGGAGCTTCTTCTTCGGCACGCCCTCAAAATCGAAACCCACTGGGAACCCTCTGACATCGAGGGGGTCGTCGTAAATGGTGAGACGCTCGCTGAAAACTTTCTCTCCGAGCTTCCCCATAAGAAAGCTACGCCCCTCCTGATAAGATTTCGCCGAGAAACCCATAAATCCCATAAAGGCGAGAAGAGTGGAAAAAGCCAGCTCCTCGAGAATGACGGTATACTCGCCAGGCTCCACATCGATGGGATCCACGGAGAGCTCTGCCTTTCTCCTCGCACGGCGGGCGACCTTCTCGGGGTCGATAGAGCGGGCATCCCTCGAAGATGCCTGAGCCCATCCCGATCCGCCGTCGCCCATCGCGTTAACCGAGAGATGGGCATCGGTAACTCTGTGATAGCAGCGCGTCCCCCGGGTATTCACGTAGACGACCTCCGAAACCCCCGATGAGTAAACGCCGAAGGCTTTGAATGGATTCAGGATCTCGATCACCTTCGAAACCGCCTCAGCGCGTTTTTCGGGAGATAAATTCGCGGTGTCCTCAACGCAGGCTCCCTCTATCTCGTCGAGCTCCACGGGGCCGTACATCTCCGGGAGATCGGGATCCTCCGGCATCTGACTCGCGAGCGATTCGGCCGTCCGGACCAGATCGAGAAGTGAATCCCTGTCGTCGCGATTGGTCCAGGCAATTCCGGCCCTTTTCCCCAGCCTGATCCTCACGCCTATGTTGACATCGGTAACGGCCATGTTCTGATGTATCCCGGAGTTGGCGTAACGGGTGAGATTTGAGTCCTCTGCGAAGATAAGGACCTCGGCACCATCGGCTTTTGTCGCCCGCAAAATCTGCTCCGCGACGTTGAAAAGTTTTTCCTTCCCTCTCATAAAATCCTCCCTTACAGGCTGTGCTGAAATTCTCAGGGAAATTCCCCAAAATTTCAACCGATCGGTGAAACGGCCGGGGTTAAAAGGCCGAAAATTTTTGAATTTTATGAGCTTTTGCTTTAAAATTGCCTGCCATGATCGTCATAGAAACTCTCATCCTTCTCAGCATACTCGTGCTGGTCCACGAGTTCGGCCACTTCATAGCCGCGAGGAAATTGGGCATCAAAGTGCTGAAGTTTTCAATCGGCTTCGGTCCCACCCTCCTTAAATGGAGGAGCGGGGACACCGATTTCGTCCTCTCAGCTATCCCCTTCGGGGGCTATGTGAAGATGGCGGGAGAAGAACCTGAGGAGGGAAGGGATTTCGGCCCCGATGAGTTCCTGAGCAGACCCGTCTCCCACAGGCTTCTCGTGGTCTCGGGAGGACCCCTGGCCAATCTCGTCTTCGGCTTCGCCGTCTACCTCTTTGCTTACGGCTTCTTCGGAATCACGACTTTCCCGGGAAACGTCGTGGGAGAAGTTATAGCCGACAGCCCCGCTTATGAGGCGGGAATCCAGCCCAAGGATACACTCATAGCCCTCGAAGGCAAACCCTTTGAGAACTGGAACTGGTTCTTCAACTCCCTCAAAGAGGGCGAGAACAGGATAACGATCCTGAGGGGCGAGACCCTGCAGGTGACCCTCAGGCTCGAGAAGGATCAGGATCCCGGCATCGTCCCCTACATCCCCCCTGTGGTGGGCAAGGTCCTCAAGGGCGGGCCTGCTTACAGGGCGGGCATAAAACCGGGCGACCGAATTCTCGAGATCAACGGCCAGAAAGTCGAGACCTGGAGCCAGCTCGTCGACATCGTACAGAAGCACCCCGACGAGGAACTGGAGATAAAGTGGGAAAGGGACGGCAGGGTAATGTCGGCGGTCGTGAGGACTCAGGCCGCCTCACAGCTACAGGACGGCAAAGAAGTCAAAATCGGAAAGATCGGCATAAAAGTGGCTTCCCTGGAGATAAGGCTCAATCCTCTGGAAGTCGTCAGGATATCGGCGGAGAAAACGGCCGAATCCACCATTCTCATATTTTACGTCTTTTACAAGATCATAAGCGGCGGGATCTCGGTCAGAAGCGTCGGGGGCCCCATAATGATCGGCAAGATGATCGAGGAAACTCAAAGCTACGGCTTTTTCAGCCTTCTGATCCTGCTGGCTCTCATCTCGATAAACCTGTTCGTGGTCAACATACTGCCCCTTCCGGCCCTCGACGGAGGTCACATCCTGGTTTACGGCGTAGAGGCCCTGACGGGGAAGAGGCTCTCCCCGAAGGCACAGTCCATAATACAGCAGATAGGCTTCGGCTTCATAGTTCTTCTCATCGCTCTCATAATGATCATGGACATTCTCAGGCTCCTCGGGCGATGAAGGAAGCTTTAAATCTTCTCGGTCTCGCGCGCAGGGCAGGCAGACTGGCTGCAGGCAGGCAGGCCGTCAGGAGAAACATAAACCGCGGCAAACTTCTCATCCTGGCCGAAGACCTCTCGGCACGGGAGAAAGAACGCTGGCACAGCGAGGGCAAAAAATACGGCTTCAAGGTCCTGGAATTTTCTAAAAAAGATGAGCTCGGCAGGGCCCTGGGGATGAGGCCCGTGGGCATCCTTCTCCTCATGGACAGGGGCTTTGCAAGAAAAATGGAGGTACTCCTTGGCGAAGAAAACTTACAGAAAGACAGTTCTCGATAACGGGCTCGTGGTGGCCACCGAGAGCATGGAGGGCATAAGGTCAATATCTCTCGGTTATTTCACGCGTCAGGGTACCCGCGACGAGGACCCTGAGGTCGCCGGAGTGTCCCATTTTCTGGAACACATGCTCTTCAAGGGAACCAGGAACAGGGACGCGAGGCAGATAGCTTCTGAACTGGAGGACAGGGGAGGGAGTCTCGATGCGGCGACGGCAAAGGAATTCATATCGGTTTACGCGCGTTTTCTCTTCGAAGACCTCGAGCTGGCAGTAGACCTCATAGGAGACCTCGTCTCCAACCCTACTTTCCCTGAAGAGGAATTGCAGAAAGAAAAAGGAGTCATATTAGAGGAGTACAGGGAATTCGTCGATTCCCCGGAGGAATATGTCTTCTTTCTCCTGTTCAGGGCTCTCTTCGAGGGTCATCCCCTTTCACGCGAGGTCCTTGGTAAACCAGAGACCATAAAGGCCATAACCAGGAATGACATCGTGGCGAGGTGGAAGGAGGCCATAGCGCCCGAGAACTCTTTCATAGCGGCTGCTGGATTTATCGATCACGAGGAGCTCGTCGCCATGATAAACGAGAAATTTTCTTTCCCGAAAAACGAGGGAACGCGCTGGAGCAACGGGGAGTTTCCGAAGCCCGGATTTTTCAAAGAATCGCGCCCGGCCCTGAACCAGGTCCATTTTTCTCTCGGCGTCAGAATTCCGCCTTACAGCGACAAAAGGCGCTATCCCTTCATAATCCTGAATTCCATACTCGGCTACGGGATGTCCTCCAGGCTCTTCTTCGAGCTCAGGGAGAAAAGGGGCCTGGTATATTCGGTCACTTCATTCCTCGAATTTTACAGGGACGCCGGCGTCTTCGGAGTTTACTTCTCCCTGGAACCCGGAAATCTCGATAAAGCCTACAAAGTTTTGCTGGACGAGCTCGAGAAGGTACGCAAGAACGGGATCAGGGAGGACGAGCTTAAAAGGGCCAAGGGGAGGGTAAGAGGTTCCCTCGCCCTTTCACAGGAGTCGAGCTCGAGCAGGATGTCGAGGGTGGCCAATTACGAGCTTCACAAGCTCAATTTTCTTCACATCGATGAGGTGCTCGAGAGGTTTGAGGAGATCACGCTGGACGAGGTGATGGAGGTGGCCTCCGAGTTTTTAGTTCCCGATAACTACGGCATAGGATTGGTCGGCCCCGAATCCATAATGAACTGGAATCCCTGAGACCGTGAGCCTTATAATCGAACCCCTTTTATCAGGGGAAACTGGTTATTTGACTTCAGCTCAAAGCCGTTTATTTCTATAAACGCCGTGGGCTTGAAAATATCGGTTCTGTGGATTTAAAATAGTTTCGCATGATCGGAGGACTCTCATGAAGATAGATAAGGAAAAAATC
>Ga0190303_1000962_pt1 | contig 11806 bp, 9 predicted proteins | sample 48700701_MG_FD_161672 | JGI IMG/M metagenome (GOLD analysis project Ga0190303, IMG submission 161672) | Hydrothermal vent sediment bacterial communities from Southern Trench, Guaymas Basin, Mexico - 4870-07-0-1_MG | ecosystem: Environmental > Aquatic > Marine > Hydrothermal vents > Sediment ...
CCCGGGCGGCATCTGCGCCGAACGAGAGGATCGCGAGAGCACGCCGCCGGAGCAGCCACATCACGAAACCCGTCCGCCCATCGGATCACGCTTCGCAGCGGCAGGCCCGCCCGCTCCGCTTCTTTTTTTCTTCGCTTCAGCCAATCATGAGACCGGCGGCTCAATCGAGACAAATGAGAAGCGCTGTCCGCTCGACAGTCGGCGAGTGGAGCGGCTCTCGTCGGCCGATGAGTTACAGGTCATATCCGGGATGTGATAAATCTGGCAGCTATGTCGAGAAGCGAATACATGAAGTTACCAATAGACTGATATATTGCAGGTTCGAGAGGATTCATTCGAGGAATCTGAATGAAGATTACAGATATACTGAATGCAATCCAATCGGGTCAGATTCGTATCACCGATCATGCCGACGAAGAAGCACAAAATGATAGGCTTTCGTACGACGAGATATTTTCATCGGTACTTTCAGGTGCAATTATTGAGGATTATCTTGATGATAAACCATATCCAAGTTGTTTGGTGGCAGGGAACACATTTAAGGGAAAGCCTGCCCATAGTGTATGGGCATATAACAAAGAAACGAAATGGGCAGTGCTGGTTACGGTGTACCGACCAGACCCTGCCAGATGGATAAACTGGAAAAGGAGGCTATAATGAAACAAACGAAAAAAGCGTTCGACAGGTGTCCGATTTGTGGTGGAGAACTTGTGGAGAAAAGAGTTGAGAAACTGCTGCGGGGTGGTGTTGACACCGCCGTTGTGAAAGTTCATGCCGAGGTTTGTTTGCATTGCGGAGAGCGTCTCTATTCGCAGGAAACCGTCAGACGTTTTGAAGAGATTCGGGGGAAGTTGGAACGGAAGGATGTAGCCAACTTTCAACATATTGGTCAATCGTTTCAGGTGGCAGTATCTTGTTAGCGGTTGAAGTTGGACTGCCGATTATTTGCGGAGTTGAAGAACATGCCGCACGCCTACTAGCCACACCGCGAACATAGACCACCCATTGTTCCACACTTCGCTGCGGGCAGGGCAGCCCGCTCTGCTTCTTTTTTGCTTCTGCCAATCATAAGACTGGTGGCCCAATCCAGACAGATGAGAAGCGCTGTCTGCTCGACAGTCGGCGGCTGGATCGCTCTGCTGAATCACGGGTCAACCCGGACATTGCCTCGAATACCAGCCGGTAAACTCATGAGCAAAGATTTACGTGAACACATACACAAGCATTGATTATGGTAACTGCACGATTCTACATCGAGGATGATGTCCAGGGTGTCGGATATCGTCCCTTTATCCTTGAGCAGATCTTCAACTTCGATCTCAATGGTGCACCAAAGAATCTGCTCGACGGTCGAGTCGAAGTGGTGGTGGAAGGCAGAAAGGAAGATATCGAAGATTTCTATGAGTATCTCAAAGCAAAGATGCCACCTGCTGCAAGGAATCCAGGACTCAGCGAGGTCGAGTTTGATGATTTTCATGTTGTAGATCGGAGGGATGCTGCGCTAGCGCTCAATCTGAATCAGTGGAACACCGCAATACCGGTGGTTATCGAGATTAATAAAAATGTTGTAGGTCTTGGGAAGGAGATGCACGAGGGGTTTGAACGGATGGGTGCCGAGATGCACGAGGGGTTTGAACGGATGGATAAAAACTTTGAACGAATGAATGAAACGCTCGAAACTCTTCCAGAACGGATTGCTAAAGCATTTAAAGATATGGAATAAATGATTTTTCTGAACATGGATGTGATTAGGGGGCGCTCGACAGTCGGCGGCTGGATCGCGCTGCTGGCTGCTGGAGATCAGGGCAAGTCTGGAGACAAACATCTGGCAGTTACAGCGACACTGATGACTTCCGCGATTGTACTGGCGGCGGTCTCGATTTTACTACCGCCATACACGGAAATGGCACTGTCTAAAAATCCAGTGATTTCCGTACTTTCTGTCCATCGATCTCTCATCCCACCTGCAGTAAAAGCACATAACCCAAAACCCACAGCTGATTTTTACCATAGTTCCCAACAAAATTACACCAAAACCACAAAAACAACCCATTCAGCAATAAAAATCTGACAGCCACCGCTAATACCGGATTACCTACCGCTTACAACTAAGAAATCCTCAGCCAGTATCCAGAAACGGCACAAACATTAAAAATACCTCCAGAAGCGTCTTTTCACATCTGCCCAGCACCCCTGCCCGTTTCATCGCTGATAGTTTCATCTGGTTCGTAATTCCCCTCTCAGTCCTGAGCTGCTTCTTTCTATGCGTCTTCAGACTTGCTGAATAGTAGTTTTCAATCAAATTATTCGTTGCTGGTGCGCCTTTTACGGAATAGAACGCTGTGAGGTGTTTCCAGTTTTTCCTGATCATCTTCAGTCGTTTTTGCACAAATGCCTCAAACGAATCCATTTCCACCATCAACCTGACAAACATCTCCAGAGCTTCGGAAAGTGGTCTCTGCTCAAGATTTTCTTCCTCACGTCTACGTTTCAGTTCACGTTCGTGTACAAACTTCCTGAAAATAGACCTATTGCTCTTTAGCCACGCCACGTACTCCGCATCGGCCTTCAGCCTCACCATCCGCTCTTCTTTCGCCATTCCTTCCAGAACCTCGATCTCTGCATCTATGTTGTAAAAGATGTTCAGCAGGCGGTATTTCATCAATTCCTGCTCGATGGTTCCGTTTTCCAGAAAATCGCCTACTATCAGCTTGTTCAGATGCAGGAGACACAACTGGTGAATCAGATTCTCCCCAAAGAAATCTCCAAATACTCCTGAATAACTCGAGTAAAAGTCGGTTACGATGAAAGTCTGCTTTGTTGGATCGAGATGTGCCCCGAATCCGTGAAATCGTTGTAAATGGTGTCTTTTCCTCTTGGGAATATGAGTTCCATCACCGCGGACGCGCCTTCACAAGATACGTTCTGAATCCGCAAGCGCTGATAGATTCCATTTAAGACGTCGGAGAAGTCGGTTTTCAGTTGTTCCCAAAAATCGCAAGTAAGGTCTATCATGTCGATCTGGAGGTAGTATGGTCACCGAGGTTCCAAAGAACGCAAGGGATCTGGAGGAGAGACCTGGGTTGGACACATTCCCTAAAGTGTTACGGAGTTGCGGTTAAAAAAGTCTCCATACGCTCATCCAATGAACGACTCAACCACCACTTTTGCAGTGCCAAAGAGCAGAGGCAATACAAGAGCAGAGGATGCTTCAAAGCATTCTGCAGTATCGCGGGGTGAGATTGCAGAATGCGGTTGTGAGGTGGTTGGGCTGGTCGGTCAGGTAATATTGTCCCAAAGCCCTTGTGACCATCATATTTTTATCCGTGTACACCACTAGATGATGATAATGTACCCATTCGTAGATGTCATTTTAAAACTCGAAAGAAGATCCCGTAAGTATCGGTTTTACATGTGGGTACTGAATCTAACCGTCTTTTTTCTGCTTGATTATGCACTGCTGCTGTACATCAGTGCGCCGGTCATTTTTGCACGGTACAGTTCGTATGATTTTATGTTATTGGAATACCCTGTGCGCATGAAGATGTTGTGCACTGCCATAACCGCTCTTATTCCAGCGATCGCAATTGCATTTTTGCTCCGCAGAAAACCGGTAAATATCCTCAAATCGATCGAAGATAGGTACCCTGTGCTCAGGGAACGGTTGTCCACCGCTTATGATAACATAAACTCAACAGGCATCGTTGTGAACGATCTGGTATGGCGCGTGTCCAGCGATATCACATCGGTCAGAGAGTCGGCGATCGTCAGCAGAAGAGGGCTTAGCTTGTTGATGGTGATATCTATTGGACTGGCGTCTCTTGTTTTATTTATGTCATCGCCAGATGCCCCTCATCTCCTGACGCCAGAGCAGGTTGAGTCCATGACCACTCCTGCCGATGAGACGGAAAGAGCAGCATCTGAAGAAGAGGCGCATTACCAGCAGCTAATGACCGAACTTGGATCTGAATCCGGTGCAGGTGCCGGTGAGGCGCAGATATACGGGAAGCCATCGGTTGCAGTTATCGAGGGTACAAACATCGAACTGGTGATGTTCCCTGATACCGGCACCGGACACCGTGCCCGCAGGGTAGAATCTGAACCGATGAACTTTATATCTGGTGCTGTATATGGAGCAACTCCGGTGTCATCCGAGACATACATCGATAAACTGCCAAAGGAGAACAGGGATCTCATCAAGCAGTACTTTATGGAGATGGCAGACGCCGGTTAAGGTTGTCACCACCACAACAAAACCGATATCCGCGCCCAGTACTTCCGAAACTGCCGGGTCCCGAACATAATTCTCAGCCACACCACCATCCAGCCACAATCACCTCGCGACATCCACGAAACCTATATATATGTCCAATTCCATCGGATCATCGCAGGTACTTCAATACCGGAGGCAAAAGATGAATGCAATAATACTTGCGATCATATCACTCGCTGGTTTTATTCTGGCATACCGTTTCTATGCGACTTTTCTTGCTGAGAAGATCTTTTCGCTGGATCCAACTATAAGAACACCCGCGCATGTTTTAGAGGATGGGGTCGATTATGTGCCGACGCTTAAGTCGATTCTCTTCGGACACCATTTCGCTTCCATCGCAGGTGCGGCACCGATTGTCGGTCCCGCCATCGCGGTGATCTGGGGCTGGCTTCCCGCATTTCTCTGGATCGTCTTTGGAACGATCTTTCTTGGTGCTGTTCACGACTTTGGCGCGCTGGTCGTCTCGCTCAGACATCAGGGAAAATCCATCGGCGAACTCGCGGAGGATATCATAGGAACGCGTGCAAGGGACCTTTTTTTACTGATCATGTTCTTCCTTCTCCTGGTCGTAATCGCTGTCTTTGCGCTGGTCATCGCCCTGATGTTTACGTGGTACCCGCAGACCGTCTTTCCGATAGCCTCCGAGATGGTCATTGCGATTGCTGTCGGATATCTGATCTACCGGACAAAGATCGGTGTCGCGATACCAACGGTCGTTGCGGTGGTCCTCATGTACACCACAATATACATAGGGGTACAGCACCCGTTTGAACTGGGGGCGACGTTCCTTGGTTCCGGATTGGTCACATGGATCTACATCATACTCCTGTATTCGTTCATAGCAGCTGTGCTCCCTGTCTGGTTGCTCCTGCAGCCAAGAGACCATATCAATGCACAGGAGCTCTACATCGCCATGGGACTCATGTATCTTGGACTGTTGATCGTGCGACCCGGGATCGTTGCGCCTGCGTTGCATCTGGAGCCGGTTGGTGCTCCGCCGATCTACCCATTCCTCTTTGTGACGATCGCATGTGGCGCAATATCAGGATTTCACAGTCTCGTCTCATCAGGAACCACTGTGAAGCAACTGGACAACGAGTCTCACGCAAAGGCGATCGGCTACGGCGGCATGCTTGCAGAGGCAACGCTCGCCATCATCGCTTTGATCGCATGCACGGCAGGATTTTCCAGTGCATCACTGTGGAATGAGCATTATGCCAGCTGGGGCGCGGCAGCCGGGCTTATGCCAAAACTCTCTGCCTTTGTGGATGGTGCAGGAAGTTTCGTTGCTGCCTGTGGAATACCGCCCGACTTTGCTGTCGGGATAACAGGTGTTGTTGTTATCAGTTTTGCGATGACAACCATCGACACAGCCACCCGGCTGCAGCGGTACGTGATCGGGGAGATCGGCGGCAACTACAACATCGATATCCTCAAGAACCGGTATGTCGGGGGTGCGGTTGCTGTTGTGACCGCACTTGCGCTTGCGTTTGTAAAACCGGAGCCTGGAGGGGCGGCAGGAACAGGCGGACTCATACTCTGGCCTGTCTTTGGAACGACCAACCAACTGCTTGCGGCGCTTACTCTGCTCGTTATAACCCTGTATCTACTGCAGACGAAGAAGCCCGCCATCTATACGCTGATTCCGATGATCTTTATGATGATCACCGCCACGGCTGCGATGGTGCTGAATATCAAGAACTACATTGCATCAGAGAACTGGCTGCTGACCGGAATCGGCGTCGCAATATTCGTACTCGCGGTGTGGCTCATCCTTGAGGCATGGGGTGCGTATCAGCAGAGAGATCGGGATGCTGGATAGGAGCGAAGGCAACTCAACAACACTTTTTGAGTTCCCCATGTTCTTAGTGCCCATGGTTCGAAGGCACCTGTGTGCAGCAAAACCTTTATCCCATACACACCAGAGACTGGTATACAATGAAACCGATGAGCGCTCCAAAGAGAATCGCAAGGATAAAATTTGGCTTAATTTCACCGCAGGAATACCGGAACATGAGTGTCACCAGAATCATCACGGCAGATACGTATGATGAGGATGGGTTTCCGATCGATATGGGGCTGATGGATCCCAGGCTCGGGGTCATCGATCCTGGGTTGCGGTGCAAAACCTGTAACGGCAGGGCTGGAGAGTGTCCAGGTCATTTCGGACACATCGAACTGGTAGCGCCCTGCGTGCATGTTGGATTTGCCAGACAGATACGAAATATACTGCGAAGTACGTGCCGAAGTTGCAGCAGGTTGCTCATCGAGCCTGTGGTAAAGAAGGAACATCTCGAACAGATCGAGGCTCTACGGAGCATTGGACAGACCATCGATCCGCTGGTTGAACAGGTGTTCTCCGAGGCAAGTAAGGTTGAGGTGTGTCCGTACTGTGGTGAGCATCAACTGAAGATCGCTTATGAAAAGCCTACCACATACTACGAGGATGAAAATAAGCTTCTTCCGACTGATATCAGGGATCGGTTCGAGCGCATACCTGACGAGGATATCATTGTCTTCGGCATGGACCCGAATAATGCACGTCCTGAATGGATGATCTTAACAGTGCTGCCTGTGCCGCCTGTTACGGTGCGCCCATCGATCACACTTCAGACAGGGCAGCGCAGCGAGGACGATCTGACACATAAACTCGTGGACATCATCCGCATCAATCAGCGGTTTCAGGAGAACAAGGAAGCAGGCGCACCCCAGTTGATCATCGAGGATCTGTGGGAACTGTTGCAGTACCATATAACCACATTCCTGGATAACAGTGTCTCAGGGATACCACCGGCAAGACACAGAAGCGGGAGACCGCTTAAGACGTTATCTCAACGCCTGAAAGGTAAGGAAGGTAGATTCAGGGGGAGTCTCTCTGGTAAGCGTGTGAATTTCAGCGGGAGAACAGTGATCTCGCCAGATCCGAATTTATCGATAAATGAGGTTGGCGTGCCAGAGGCGGTTGCAAAAGAACTGACTTACACGCTCAAGGTTGTGCCAAGAAACATCGAAGAATTGAGAGAGTATGTACGCCGCGGTCCGGATAATCACCCGGGTGCAAACTATGTGGTGCGGACAGATGGGCACAGGCTAAAGATCAGCGACATCAATCGGGAGGAAATTGCCGAGATGCTCGAATGCGGATGGTTTGTTGACAGGCATCTCAAGGATGGCGATATCGTACTATTCAACAGACAGCCATCGCTCCACAAGATGAGTATCATGGCACACGGAGTCAAGGTCATGCCAGGGAAGACGTTTCGGTTGAATCCAGCAGTATGTCCACCGTACAATGCTGATTTCGATGGCGATGAGATGAACATCCATGTTCAGCAGTCAGAAGAGGCAAGAGCAGAAGCAAAGATACTGATGCGGGTGCAGGAGAACATCCTCTCGCCAAGATTCGGAGGACCGATCATCGGAGGGATACATGATCACATCACCGGCATGTTCCTCTTAACACGTGAGAAACAGATCGACAAGAACAGCGCACTTGAGATCCTGCGGAAGACCGGTGTTCGCGACCTTCCACCGCCGGATCATATCGAGGATGACATACCATACTGGACCGGAAAACAGATATTCAGTCAGATTCTACCGGATAGTCTGAATCTCGAATACAAGGCAGAGATCTGCAAGGAATGTGATGTATGCGAGAAGGAGAACTGCCCGAACGATGCTTATGTCGTCATACGGAATGGAGAATTATTATGTGGAACCATCGATGAAAAATCGATCGGTGCATTCAAGGGGGTCATCGTCAACAAGATCATAAGAGAGTTCGGTGCCGCCGCAGGGGCAGAGTTTGTGGATAACGTGACCAATCTTGCGATCCGGGGCATCATGTATCATGGATTCAGTTTCGGAATCGATGACGAGGACATTCCAGAAGAAGCAAAGAAACAGATACAGGAGATCGATAAGGAAGCTATGTATGGCAAAGAAGGTATCGCAGATCTGATCGATAAGTATGAGCATCGCGAACTTGAGCCGCTGCCAGGACGGACAACCGAGGAGACACTCGAACTGCGGATCATGGGGGTTCTCGGAAGGGTTCGCGACAAGGCTGGCGATACTGCAGGTCTGCATCTTGGTATCGACAATTCTGCTGTTGCGATGGCAGTATCCGGAGCAAGGGGTTCGATGCTCAATCTGTCACAGATGGCTGCATGTGTCGGGCAGCAAGCAGTGAGAGGTGAGCGCATCCATAGAGGATACGCGGGTCGCACGCTACCGCATTTCAAAAAAGGGGATCGCGGTGCAGAGGCTCACGGATTTGTACAATCCTCTTATAAGAGCGGGCTTTCGCCAACCGAATACTTCTTCCACGCAGTTGGCGGAAGAGAGGGTCTGGTGGATACAGCGGTGCGAACATCCCAGTCAGGGTATCTCCAGCGAAGGATGGTGAATGCACTTCAAGATCTGGAGGCGCAGCATGATGGTACGGTCAGGGATACGCGCGGCATGGTTGTGCAGACCCTTTATGGAGAGGATGGAGTCGATCCTGCACGCGAATTTGGTCGTGACCATATACAGCGGATCGTGAAGGATGTGACGGAGGCAAAAGAGTGAGCGTAACAGCAGAAACCATCAGAGAGAGGGTAGCTACGCTCTCACTGCCGCCAAAGATAAAGGGTATTCTGCAAGAGGAGCTGCTCGAAGCAGTACCTGATGAAGAGAAACTGGATGAGATCATTACCCGTGTTGTAGATGGTTATGAACGTGCCCGCACCGAACCGTGCGATCCGGTTGGCGTGGTTGCCGCGCAGTCGATCGGAGAACCCGGGACGCAGATGTCTCTTCCAAAGGACGAGAAAGTGCTGGTTGATATGGGAAATGGTATGGAGGTTACCCGGATCGGTTCACTTGTGGATCGTTTGATTCAGCGCTTCGGTAGCAGTGAGACGAACGGATCTGAAGTATGTCAGTTGCTTGAACCCATATATGTACCAAGTTTGAATGGATCTGGCAGGATAGAATGGAAGCGTGTGCTTGAGTGCAGCCGCCACAAAAATCCTGGGAAATTGCTGGAGGTATGTACACGCTCAGGAAGGAAGATTACAGCTACTCCGTACCATTCGTATGTGGTCAGGGAGAATATGGTCATCAAGCCCATAGCAGGCAGTAAGCTACGGCACGGAGATCGAATACCTGTGGTGCGTCACATTCCAACAACCGCCACCACAACAACACTTGACCTCTCAGAGTATCTTTTAAAGGATAAATACTGGTATGGCAGCGAGCTTGCGAAAGCAGCAGCACTGGATGATTACGCACAGGGTTATGGTGATCTCTACACTGTGCCAGTTTCCCATGAACAATTAGGCAACCATATAATGGGAAATGTCTCGTTTGAACTGGAGGAAGGATTCGTTTATCCGGTACAGAATCATGGGAGGGCGCACATTCCGGAATATGTGGAACTGGATGAGTTATTTGGCTGGTTCATTGGCGCGTATCTTGCCGAAGGCAGCACAGCGCCCTATTACACAACGATCTCCAATACGGATGAAAACTATCTGGAACTTGTCAGGGAGTTCGCAGGCAGATGGGACCTTTCGTTCAATGAGTATGACAATTTCCGTGGATTCGCACCAGGGCATGACATCCGCATCAACTCTTCACTGCTGCAGCAGTTCATGGTAACCGTGTGCGGTAAAGGATCTCACAACAAAAGAGTTCCTGATTTTGCTTACAGTGCGCCAGAGGGGTTCATTGGAAGCATGCTGCGCGGCTATTTCGATGGAGATGGCAACGTATCAATAGACCGTAAGATGATACGCGTCAGTTCCTCCTCCAATGAGTTGATAGATGGGGTCGCATTGCTGCTGAGCAGGTTCGGCATATCATCGACAAAGCACCACTCATCGCGTGAGCACACCCTTTCCATCTCATTCAGGTACGCTCCCCTGTTTAAGGAGAAGATAGGATTTGGATCGAGTAAGAAGATGGAAGCTCTGGACTCCCTCTGTTCCATGGCTGAAGAGCAAGGAAAACCATACAACTCCATCGACATGGTTGCAGGATTCGGTACGTTGCTTGAGGATATTGCGGCAAAGCTTGGGATTCCCAAGCGCATCGTTCATTCAGCCACAGTGCGCCAGCATATAGGGAGAAGAGCACTGCAGCGCTTTAGAGAGAGGTGTGCAGTGGTAGCAGATGAGAAGGGAATCGACATATCGGAAGAGATGAAGCAGCTTTATGCCTTGATCAATGAGGATGTTATATGGGACGAGATCGTTTCAATCAGATATGTTGATACCCCCGGTGAATATGTATACGACCTGTCAGTTGATGGGCTCGAGACATTTGTCACATCTGAAGGAGTGGTCACTCATAATACGATGCGGACGTTCCATTACGCTGGCGTCGCAGAGATCAACGTAACGCTCGGACTTCCCAGATTGATCGAGATTCTCGATGCACGAAAGAACCCGAGCACGCCTGTGATGACCGTGTATCTGACCGACGGTACAAGCAAAAGAAATGCCCAGGATGTAGCATGGTCGATTCAGAAAACAACCATCGCTGAGATGGGGGAGATCCGTACTGACCGTGCAAATCTTATAATTTCTGTTGAGATCGATGAACATGCCCTATACGAGCGGAAACTGACACTGCCAGACATCACCGAAAAACTTGAGGCGAAATTGAAGATTCCGATCGATGTGGAGGGATATACACTCATAATCCATCCGAAAGAGCCCAGTCTCGGTTCTCTGGTGCAGTTGAGTCGAAATCTCAAGAAAGTGGTTCTGAAAGGCATTGAAGAGATTCCAAGAGTGGTTATCCAGAAAGAAGGTCCTGAATATGTGCTGTACACCGAAGGAACAGCACTCAAGAAGGTTCTCGATGTCGAGGGCGTGGATCCAACCCGGACGATCTCCAACCACCCTGGTGAGATGCATGAAGTTTTTGGCGTCGAAGCTGCCAGAAATTCGATTATAAATGAGATCATGTCCACACTGCGTGAACAGGGGCTGAACGTAAATATAAAACATATCATGCTCGCTTCTGATATGATGACATGCGATGGCGAGGTCAAGCAGATCGGAAGACACGGACTATCCGGTGAGAAGGCGAGCATCCTTGCACGTGCCGCATTCGAGGTGACCGTGAGCCATCTGATCGATGCTGGAATGCGCGGCGAGGTCGATGAACTATGTGGTGTAACCGAGAACGTGATCGTAGGACAGCCGATCCATCTTGGGACCGGTGATGTGCATCTGGTTGTGAAGCCGCAGGTATGATTTTCAGGTCTTATGCCCTGATAACATCCTCACTCCCGCACTGCGGACACTTGATCGGAGCGATGTTCGGATCGGATTGAAATGTGAATTCACATGCAGTACATACGAAGTACACCATCGACTGGTCAATATCATCCATATTGATTATTATCGCATCGTGATACATAAATATTGTCATGGACCCACATCTGAGAAAAGTACGGATCATCGCCGACTACCAGTTTGGCAGCGGCGCAGGAAGAGCACTGTTTGGTTATGATGTGACATTCCAGTTGTCCACCAC
>Ga0190303_1000963_pt1 | contig 11801 bp, 13 predicted proteins | sample 48700701_MG_FD_161672 | JGI IMG/M metagenome (GOLD analysis project Ga0190303, IMG submission 161672) | Hydrothermal vent sediment bacterial communities from Southern Trench, Guaymas Basin, Mexico - 4870-07-0-1_MG | ecosystem: Environmental > Aquatic > Marine > Hydrothermal vents > Sediment ...
ATGCGGATGCGAAACCCCGGCTGGATATTCATGGCACTGGTGAAGGTAATGTGAGAGCTTCCCACTTTTTGTATGGTTCCTAAAAACACGCCGGAATAGGGATTTTCGCTGATAGCACCCTTCACCGATCCACCGAGGAAATAGCCGGTTTTACTGCGTCCCATATCATAGCGCAGCAGCTCCAAGGCTTCGGGGAGTTTCTCGGGATTATCCACCGCCATGCGATAGGCGGAAGCTACCGTGTACACATATTCGGCAGACTTCATGCGTCCTTCGATTTTGAGGGAACTTATGGGCAGTTGCAGCAATTTCGGCAGTTGGCCCATCAACTGATTATCCTTCAGGCTAAAGAGAAAAGATGTATTTTGTGAGGTGCTGTATTGCCTGCGGCAGGGTTGTCTGCATTGGCCGCGATTTGCGCTCATCCCGCCTAAATAGCTACTAAAAAGGCACATCCCCGAAAAGGAGTAGCAGAGGGCGCCGTGCACGAAAATTTCCAGCTCAATTTTGCTACGTTTCACCATCTTTCGCAGTTCGGGAAGGGTAAGCTCTCGAGCCAGGATGGCACGCTCAAAGCCCAGCCTGTGAGCCAGCTGCGTGCCCAGGGAGTTATGAATACCCATCTGCGTGCTGGCGTGGATAGCCAGAGCAGGAAAATATGTATTTGCCAGGGCATACACACCCCAGTCCTGGATGATGATGGCATCCACGCCCAAGCGAGACGCCACATGCAAGGCATCCAGCAAGGATGGAAGCTCGCTGTTTTTTACCAGGGTGTTCAGGGTGAGGTAGATTTTTACCTTTTTTTCGTGAGCAGTCTTGATGATTGCAGCTAATTGTCCCAGAGAAAAGTTCCGCGCCCGATTACGGGCATTAAATTCTCGCAGCCCCAGATATACGGCATCGGCGCCACCCTCCAGAGCGGCAAAAAAGGCTTCGATATTCCCGGCTGGTAACAGTAACTCGGGCTTTTTCACATAGGCCTCAGCAGAACCACAGCCGTTGCGCTGATACCGTCTGCGCCACTCACGCCCAGGCCTTCTTCGGTTGTGGCTTTTACGGAGATGCTGTCGATATCGGTATTGAGATCAATAGCCAAGGCCTTACGCATCTCATAGATGTATGGTTGCAATTTGGGCTCCTGAGCACAAATAGTGCAATCCAGATTTCCCACTTCATAGCCGTTATCGTGAACGATTTTACCTGCATGAATCAGCAAGGTTCGACTATCGATATCCCGGAATGTTTCGTCGGTATCGGGGAAAAGGGTGCCGATATCTCCGGCAGCCACCGCACCTAACAGGGCATCAATAACAGCATGGATCAGCACATCGGCATCTGAATGACCGAGCAATCCACGATCGTGGGCAATTTCCACACCACCCAGCACGAGTCTGCGTCCTGCTTGCAGACGATGAACATCATAACCATATCCTATTTTCATAATTACCTCTCATCGGCAAGATGTGGCAGTGGGCGTCATTCGTAAAGCAATTTCAAAAAAAAAGGAGCAGTTTTCTGCTCCCGGTTATCGCTTAATCCACGGTTATGGATTTTGATACATTTTTTGGTACATCAGGATGCACCCCATGATCTTTCAGCTCCAGCCGATCGAGATACTTCATTTTACGAATGCTCATGCGCAGTGCCAGCAACTGTAATACAACAGTGGAAGAAAAGGCCGTAAGCAGGGAATCTCCGGTTTTTGGCAGCATGATGTACCCCCAACCATAATACCCTTTGTCATGGGGATTGGTGCGGGCATTATCCATCAGTTTATCATCTTCTTCGGCGATCACGAAGGTATCGGCACCCCGAATCTTGTGGGTATTTATCTGGGAAATGGTGAGGTTCACATCCCGATCATCCGGGCCGGTGATATAAATCAGCGGATAGTTGCGATACATTTTCTCAAAATAATTATATTCCTTGGTGATATCTTTAAAAATCTTCATCCCTCTGGGTCCCAGATTAAAGGGCTCTGATCGGGTGAACGTAAAGTTTGAAACTTCTCTGGCTATTTTCCGGCGCTCTTCAAAGGGAATATTTTGATTCTCCGATCGGAGATACACCTGGTCGATGCTTTCGTTGAAATAGCGCAATAACGCTTTAGTGTTTTTCACACCAAACACGGTATTTTTCCCCAAAATGGTGTTGGGCCCGTGTTTGAATTCTGAGGCTTCTCCACCCTCGGTATGGTTGAGCACTGTTTCCCTGATCTTCAGGGCACCCTCTTTTGCAACACCGGTAATCTTGGTGGCCAGGATGTGCATGGAGGGCTCCATGTAGATTTTTGCAGCGACTTCTTCAATCTGATCCTGGGTGCTCTCGATCGTCTCTTTTATCAGGGATGGGATGCGATCTATGGTCAGCATGCGCAGTTTGATCTTTTCTTCTGCTGCGTGATATTCTTCATCGGTCATTTTTGCTTTTTGCACTATTTCCAGATGAACGGAAGCAACCCGGATGGCCAGATAGTAGAAAAGCGCGATTTGATTCATGAAACTCTTGGTGGCCGGTACAGCTATTTCCGGGCCACAGACGATGGGGATGGAAACATCACTCTTTTCCTGGCCTAAAGTTGAGTTCATATTATTCACCAGCACTATCAGTTTTATATCCAGTCCTGAGCGCTCTACATCGTTGAAAATATCGATAAGATCTTTGGTTTCACCACTCTGTGAAACCCCGATAATTACATCGTTGTCCTTGAGACTCTTACTGAACTGGCCGCGAAAATCTCCGGGCAATGTGGGAATAATGTTCAGGTGAGCAATTTCGTTGAAAAACAGCGATGCCACTTTGGTTGCATGGAATGAGGTTCCGCAGGCGATGGTGTAAATCGTGCCATTATTCAAGGATACGTTTTTCAGGATTTCCAGGAAATTATCAACGCTGGCGGTAAATTCTTCCACATCATGCTTTTCCGAAATAGAATCCAGGGCTTTTGCCAAGAGAAGACGTTTTTTATCGAAGGTAGAATTGAGCAATTCGATGTAGGTATTTTTTTCATTTGAAAAAAAGTATTTTTTTTCGAAATTTTCTTTTACCAATTCCTGATAGATGATGCGATAGTTTTCTTTTACCAGTTGGTAAAAGTTATTTCCCTTATCCGAGTCGGCATATTCCACAAAGAGCTTTTTTTGTTTGGCAAAACTGCATTTGGAGGCAATTGCTGTGCAGAGATCCGAGATATCATCCATCATAGATTCACTTTGTAAAAGATGGCGCATCCTGCGACCGGTGTTTGAGCCGCCTTTTATCAATTTAAGTAATTTTCCAGTGGATTCAACTTCTGCATGGATTTCCTGCTCCATAAAATACTGGAAGGGCGGGATTAATTCGGTATCCTCTGCCCGTAATTTTGATTGTACAGGATCCTTCTGGATTTTCTGCCCCGGTGCAAAATGCAGGTCTGGCAAGTTTGGTCGCTTCACTTTCAGGTCTTTAAAGGCAAATACCTGATATGAGCTGTCAGTATATTCGATAAACTCACCTTCCCGCAGATTTACCAATTGCTTGGTGAATTTCAACACTGCACTGAGGTCTGAAGATGCCAGACCAAAGGGGGTGCCCGCCACTTCCCCTACACCAAAGTAGAGACTGCTTCCCGCCTTGATGGCGTACATCACCTTGGTTTGAGGATCTACCACCACAGCGGCGTAGGAGCCGACCATTTTCTGGTATGCTTGCAGGATGGCCAACCGCATACATTTCATGCGGTTTTCCCGTTTCAGTTGATCTGCCGGGGGGAGTTTATCCAGTTCGTTATCAAAATAATGTTCTACCGTATGTACCAACATTTCGCCGTCGTTATCCGAGACGATCCGATGTCCTTCCGACAGCAGGAAGCGTTTCAGTTCCGGAGTGTTTGTGATGTTTCCATTGTGAGCACCGTAGATGTGACGTTTACAATAGACCTCATGGGGTTGTGCATTGTCTTTGTTTACTGTACCAAAGGTAGCCCAGCGAACCTGGCCGCAAAAAAGTTGTCCCCCCTGATCTTCCATTCCCAGAGTTTTTACCAAGGTGCTTGGTGCACCGACATCTTTGAGCAGCGTGATCTCTTCCGAATCTCCCTGAAATGCTGCACCTGTGGAATCGTATCCACGGTATTCCAGCGCCCGAAGCAATGTGGATGCATATTTACCCAGCTCGATTTTTACCTTGGCCAGGCTCAGCCCCAAAACGCCACAGCCGACGCCAAACAGTGGTATCGGCAGGGTAATCGATACATTTTTCAATATTGGACGAATCATTTGTAACTCCCTTTCTCTAGCAAAATGGCCGCAATCTCCAGGTCAAATGGCCGGGTAATTTTCAGATTACGATCACTGGTTTCTATTGTTATTATTGGTTTTCTGTAGTACTCCAGGATGGCAGCATCATCGGTGAAATAGCGATGATCTTTCAGCGCCTGTTTATGCAGCCTGTAGAGTAAATCATAGGAAAAAACCTGTGGCGTATAGACTTCCACCAAATTCTTCCGTGGCACCGTCTCGGCAACCCACCCATTTTCAAGGTGCTTTATCGTGTTTTTCACCGGACATACAGGGATGGCAGCTCCCGCTTCCCGGGCGGCTTCTATCAGCCGGGTTATCGTATCTTCACTCACAAAGGGACGTACCCCATCGTGCACCAACACAATATCGGTGGCAGGATCACAGGCATCCAGCCCACAAAGCACAGAATCCTGACGCTGCTTTCCTCCGGCTACGCAGAGAATTGCAGAATCGGGATACTCTGCCTGGATGCGATTATTCATCTGCTCCAGCTCATCCGGTGGTAACGTAACGACGCACCGGGTAATTGCAGGATGCTGCACAAAGCGATCCAGCGTCCAAAACAGCACCGGCCTTCCCTGTAACTGAATGAACTGCTTCTTTTCTTTATGGTTCATTCGCTTGCCACAACCTCCAGCGGTTATGATTGCGAAGATAATTTCTCTTCTTATTTTTGGCATTGAAATAGAGAACGAAAGGGGGTGGTTTGCTGTCAAGAAAAAGGTGGAGGGGGAAATCGGAGTCTCCCCCTTAACAAACTAATGATCGCACAGATTGGAGCCGGTTGCGAGCTCTCCAGTTAAATATGTTTGTACCACATCTTCGGGAGATCCCCCGGCTACACCTATTTTTACTTCGATGTTATGGTTGGTGAATATCTCCTGAGCGCGGGTTCCCATACCACCGGCAATAATCACATTAACTCCTTTTTGTGCAAGGAACTCCGGCAGAAGTCCCGGCTGGTGAGGAGGGGAAGTAATGTAATCGGTACTTACGACTGAATTATCTTCCAATTGAATCAAAGCGAATTTTTCACAGTGACCGAAATGGGGGCACAGCTGCCCGTTAATCGTGGGGATTGCAATGGTTTTTTTCATCTTAAATACTCCTTTTTTTATTTGGTTGTATCATAAAAGCAAAGGGGATGGAACCCAATGCCAGATATGCGGTAAATCGAAAGGTCAATTCCAGCCCGAATTTATCGGCAATGGCTCCCACCAGCAGCACCATGGATGAGCTGATGGCAAAACTCATGGTCATATATAAGCCGTTGATAAAGGATGCATTGTTGCCGCTGTTTTGATGAACAACTGCCAGCAACACCGGTCCGGAAGCAAAGAGGAAAAAGCCGGAAATAGCCAGCACCGGCAGCGTCCATACGCCGCTCACATGCAAAAAGAGTAGCATCATTAAGGGGTTTAGCACCGTAATAATGATGAGGGATCCCCGGTGACCAATCCGATCTGACACAAAACCAGCCAGAGCAGTACCACCAGCACCGGCAAATTGCAGAATGGAAAGTGCCACCCCCGCTGCCCATAATGTAGAGCCGGCAGTGGTGAGATAGGTGGGCAGATAAATGGTCATAGCGGCCTTTAGTGCGCTGCGGAAAAAAAGTAATCCCGAAAGGGTGATAAGCACCGGTAAAAAGGAATGCAACGAATGCCGCACCGATTCCTGCATCCTACCTGCTTCCGGGGCAAAGGAGATGCGTCTGAATCTGATGTAAAGGACTACTGAGGCGACGAGACCAAAAGGAATCATGCGCCAGGTGCTATGAAGACCCCAAAGCTGGACAGCGCCGAGAATGGCCAGCGGACCCACCGTGCGGGCAAGTTCGCCACCCAGCATATAAAAGCTCATGCCTTTCCCCAGGTTTCCCGCCGATATGCGTTTGATCATCACCGGTGCCGGCACATGAAACAGCGACGAGCCCACACCGGCCATCAATGCCAGCACTGCAAGAAAAGCGTAGCCGGGAGCCAGTCCAAGCAAACTCATGGCGATGGTGGTAATGGCCGGGCCCAAAGCCAGGAAAATCCTGATTCCCCTTTTATCGGCGATAAGTCCTACCAGCGGGTTTGCCAGAGATGGGACTTTACGAATCACATCCAGGGAACCGGCCATCATCATGCTGAGACCGAGCTGCTGGATGAGCAATGGCAACAGCGGCGCCAAAAAAGCCTGATATGCATCATGGATCAGATGGGCCGCTGAAATGATCAGCACATTTCCGGTTTGAAACCGGGGCGGTGTGTTCTTAGAGGGTTCCGGCAGTAAATGCCTCATAAGCCTCTTTCAGGGTTTTACCAGCAGCACCGGTAACTATTTTCGCATCAAGCATTTCCAGCACTGTTGCAGCGTTTCCACCAGGGCCATTTCCGGTGATGATCACAGCAGGAGCAAGTTCCACAACTTTACGAGATGTTTTGGGTCCGGCACCGTGGGCCTCTTCTGATGAGTCGCTGTTATCCACAGCGGTGAGTTCATTTGTCTCAGAATCGACCACTACCAACCATGGGCAGCGGCCAAAGCGGGGATCAACTTTGGCATCCCAGCCAGTTCCCTGAGCAGTAAATAGAATTTTCATTATTCCTCCAATTTAGACTTAATGGTATTCCAGAGAATTTCAATTTTTTCGGGAAGCTCGCTTCCGTCAAGTTCGACAATGGTTTTTCCCTGAGTGATGGCTTCAGTAAAATCAGGATGATAAGGCATTCTGGCCAGAAGATCAATGTTTTCATCCTGTAAAAATCCCTCGATTTTTCGGGAAAATTCAGGGTTTAAATCGGCTTTGTTAATCACACAACCGCAAGGAAGATTAAACTGCTTAAGCAATTGATGCACCCGCCGCATATCGTGCAAGCCAGATACGGTGGGTTCGGTAACCAACACCACGTAATCGGCGCCGGAAAGGGAAGAAATCACGGGGCAACCGATGCCTGGCGATCCATCCACCAGTACGTATGGGATGTCTTTTTCTATGGCCAGAGAGCGTGCTTCGGCTTTTACTTTGGCTACCAGTTTCCCTGAATTTTCTGTGCCGATGCCCAATCGGGCATGCACCAGCTGATTTTGCAATCGGGTGGTAGAGATAAACCACTGTCCCACATTTTGTTCGGGAGTAGTGATGGCATCCCGGGGGCAAACCCGGGCGCAGTAGCCACAACCTTCGCAATCCAGAGGGCTTACCACATATTTATCATCGATTATACTTATAGCATCAAAGCGACAAACAGCTTTGCATTTTCCGCAGGAAATGCAGGCTTCAGTATCTATTTTGGCGATGACTCCGCTGTAAAAATCGGTAGGTTTCCCAAAATCCGGTGCCAGTAACAGATGCATATCGGCAGCATCAACATCACAATCGGCAGCAAGAATCTCTCCCCGTCCAACATAGGTAAGTGCTGCTGTGATCGAGGTTTTTCCAGTTCCGCCTTTGCCAGAGATTACTACGATTTCCTTCATTGACGGCCTCCTGGTAAGTGTAAAAATCGGATGATGTTATCTAAAGCCTGTTGCATGTCCGGAACAGATTTGTACATCATTTTCCCCTGGGAATAGAGTTCGGCCACAAGGCGGGAATCTGCAATGCACGCCAGTACCGGGATGTCATTTTGTTCGCAGTATTGTTCAACGATATCTCCTGTTTCCCGATGACGATTGATCACCACGCCAAATTCTTTTTTCAGGGTAGTCATGGTTTCCACAGCCAGGGTAAGGTCGTGTAAACCAAAGGGAGTTGGCTCGGTAACGAGGATCACGAAATCTACATCTTTGGTAGCTTCGATAACCGGGCAGGAAGTGCCGGGAGGTGAATCCAAAAGAAGGAGTGCGTCGGGAAAATGGTCATTCAGCCACGATTCAGTCTGGCCGATGAGAGGAACCGCCATTTCCTGCCCGATATCCAGACGGCTCTCCACAAAGTGCAAGTTTCCCTGTTTATAGGCTTTGAGGGTTCCGATTTTTTCCGGCACCATAGTCAACGCTTTTGCCGGACACAATTCGGCACAGGCGTAGCAACTGTGGCACAGTTTTTCAAAGACCATTACTATTTTGGGTAAGGATATAATGGCATTGAAATTACAGACTTTCTGGCAATTGCCGCAATGGATGCATTTCTCTGCATCCCAGGATGGTACCATCTTAAATTTGTCTTCCGTGGCAATAGGTGATCCCGAGAGAAAGAGCCCGGAGTTGGGTTCTTCCACATCCAGGTCTGCCAGTACAACCGGATGGGTTTGGGCGATATAGGCGGCAAGATTGGTGGAAAGGGTTGTTTTTCCGGTTCCCCCTTTACCGCTTGCTATGGCTATTTTCAATCTGTTCCTCCTGATTTTCCTCGATTATATCATAGTCGGAATGAACTACTCGGTGAGGTTTGGGAGATAGCGACAGTAATTTGGCCGCAAAGTGCCGAATTCGGCTTTGGGGCCGCGCAAGGTCGGATGCGATAATGGTAACCACCGCTGAAGTGATCCATGATCCTAATCCACCCTTGCTGGAATTTCTGTGCAATCGACGTCGCATCATTCGTGGCATACAGCCTCCTTAAGGAAAAAGCGAGCAGGCCGAAGCCTGCTCATTGGGTTACTCGCCATTTTCTGTTTCTGCGAGCCTTTGTTCCAGAATGCGAAGTTGATCTTTCATCATTTTTACCTGGTTTTCCAGGACGCTTCTATCTGCTGCCGCTACAGGATATTGTGCTACGGGCGCAGCGGCATAGTAGCCTCTGCCGAATCCGCGTCCAAACCCGCGACCGCAGCCGCGTCCAAAACCTCTTCCATAAAAGGCGTTTGTACTTCCTGAACAGTCTCCAAGACCTCTACCGGTCATTGGGCCCATGCCTTCCGGGCCCGTTCTGTCTCCTCGTGGCATGTTGACCTCCTTTTTGGAGATGTCTGCCGCAGCACTTTCCATGTCCAAATCCTCCAGCCAGATCCACTAATCTTTCCGAGCCACAGGACGGGCATACGGAAAGAGGATGGTCAAAGCCAGTATTGAACATATGGCCACAATCGTGACAACGCAGGATATTCCCGCGGAAATGCACCGAACCACCTTCAATCTGAAGCATCTTACCTTCCACCAGCATGGTTGCTGTTTTGGCACGCGCTTTTTCTATGAGGCGGGTAAAGGTCGGTCGTGAAATTTCCATCTCCTGAGCAGCCTCACTGTGTTCCAGACCCAGCAAATCCGATAGCCTGATTGCTTCGTATTCATCCAGGGTGAGTATCACCCGTGAGAGGTGCCCAGCGGGGACGCTGATTGGCTTAAATTGCCGAAACAACGGTGGCTGTTTCACACTACGATCTTTTTTCGGTCGCGACATCATTCCTCCTTGATATTCGGGGTCATTTCTGCACATATGTTCATTATGTCAAGCCTTACTTTATCCTTTTTCTACTGCCATCTGCCAAACCGCGCCACCGCTGATTCCCGATGATCACCAGACCCTCGGTTGCTTTGCCTCGCTTAAGCCCGGAATCTACCGCCAACACCCGGCCGCCATAGAGTGACGACACCGTATCCTGAGTGGTATGGCCTACGATTACGGCGGCTGCATCAAGTGTCTGCATTATCTGCTCAACTTGCTCAGAGGTCAATTGCGGTTTCTTTTTTGATGGAAAATAGCCCCGATACCACACCGGCCCTGGCGATCTGAGCAGCATATACATCAGGCTATCGGCCAGCAGGCTTTCTCTGGATGCATCCAGACTGCGGCGCACCAGATTGTTGATATCCTCGTAGGTAAGTTGGCTTTGCATCAAGGTGGGACTGATACCGGCGTGTACAAAGAGCAGGTCGCCGATCTGTTCGATGGTATTGAGTGAGCGGAGCCACTTTCCCAGCAGAGTGGAAGGACCATAAAGAGCGGCATAATCAGCAGCGCCGATCTGCGCAGCTCGTTCCTTCAAGGCGTCCATCACATATCTGTCATCGCCCCGAAGGGCCATGACTTCGTGGTTCCCCAGGAGCAGATGCACTGCGCCACCGGTTTGTGGCGCCTGCTGTTGCAGCCTATAGATCAGCCACAGAGCTTCGTTTACCTGCATACCGCGATCAAAGACATCGCCATTCACCACCAGATGGCCAGAGCCAAAATTCCAATTCAGCTGCTGATCAATAATGCCCTGGCCCTGCAGCAAATCTACCATAGCACCACACTGACCATGGACGTCTGACAGCACAAAGAGCGAATCCGCGGCCGGATAACGGCATGGGGGTACGATGAATACGGGAATTGTGACGATCATGGCCATATCCAAGGCGGGAACCGTGATTGCGTTTGGGAATCCGTTCAATCTTTCACGCCGCAACACATCATCCTGTATCGTTACAGATTCCCACCCTTGGTCTTGCTGGATAATATAGGGCCCGGCACTGGTGAAATGATCGCCATTGAAGGTGATCTGCGCGACGAGAGTCAGCCAGAAAAACAGAGCAAAAAGAAGGGAATAGAAACGTTTCATTGTATTTCTCCAAAGGTTTCCAAAGCATTGCAGAAACCGCGATAATTTTCTATATAGGATGCATGTGCTGCATCGGGGATGAGTGTTGTTTGCCAGGATGGATTAACGTGTTTCAGGGCAAAGGTTCGTTGGGGCGGAATGAGGATATCCTGCTGGCTGGAAAGTAAAAGGACGGGGATATTCTGACTGGCGACGGCCTGCAAATATGCTGTACCGTCAAAGGCAAGGAGCGCATCCATCTGGGCAAAAAAAGAAACATCCGACTGTGGGTTTTGCAATGCAAAACTCACCAGAGCATTTCGATAAGACTTATTGGCAAAGCGCGTCGGCAGGATCATTTTCTGGTAAAACCGTGTCAGCCACTCTTCAGCAGAAAGAGTTAATCGCGCAGAACGAAGCTGCTCAAAATGGTTTTCTCGCAGCTCCCGGGGTTGGGCCAGAGTATTTGCCAGAACCAGCTGTTTTACCATCCGGGGATGCTGTGCTGCCAGGGTCATGGCGATGCATCCGCCCATGGAATGTCCCACCACATACAAATCCCTTGCATCCAATGCAGCAAGGGCTTCTGCAAATGCATCGGCAACCTGCTCCAAGGTGTAGGGTCGGGTTGGTTGTTCACTCTTTCCCACGCCGGGGTTATCGAAACATATCACTCTACAGGAAGAGCTGAAACGTCGTTGCAAAGACTGCCATGCGGTGCTGGTGGCACTGAGACCGCCAATGAAAACCATCCCGGGGCCGCTTCCTGCATCCATGTAAAAAAGTGAGCCTAACGCAGTGAGGATGTGTGGCATAAATGCTTGGGAAATTTTTCATTTTTTTGGGCACTTATGAGGCGACTGTTCCCTCCCTCGCCGGTATCAATCAAAGGTTTTGTTTCTATCATTTTATTCATATACATTCTCCGTAGGCACGGAATGCGGGGCAGAAAAATCCGGCAATCATTTTTTACATTATCCGATTAGTACAGCCGCACTTCCAGAATCTGGGCATGTGCATCAAAGTCTGATGGCGCCAGAGGAACCATGTCGTTGCCGGTGAGATC
>Ga0190303_1000967_pt1 | contig 11781 bp, 8 predicted proteins | sample 48700701_MG_FD_161672 | JGI IMG/M metagenome (GOLD analysis project Ga0190303, IMG submission 161672) | Hydrothermal vent sediment bacterial communities from Southern Trench, Guaymas Basin, Mexico - 4870-07-0-1_MG | ecosystem: Environmental > Aquatic > Marine > Hydrothermal vents > Sediment ...
ATAAATATATCTGATAAGAAAAATGAAGTCCCAAAACTTCTATCAAAAATTAATAGTAAAGCTGCTGATAATAATACAGGAAATGACACAACTCCAATAATAGCAGTTACAAAAAACGCCCAAATAGTTAGTGGTAATCTAACCATTTTCATACCCACAGTTCTTAAGTTAAGTACTGTAACAATATAATTTAATGCTCCTAATAAAGATGATGCAATAAATATTGCCATTGAAACTAACCAAAGTGTCATTCCTAAACCAGAACCTGGCATTGCTTGTGGTAAAGCACTTAATGGCGGATAAATTGTCCAACCTGCAGAAGCTGGTCCAGCTTCAATAAAAAGTGACAGTACCATAATTACACTAGACAAAAAGAATAACCAATACGATACCATATTTAAAAATCCAGATGCCATATCACGTGCTCCAATTTGTAATGGAATTAATAAATTACTGAATGTACCGCTTAAACCTGCTGTTAATACAAAAAACACCATTATAGTACCATGAATTGTAACAATAGCTAAATAAATATCTGGTGACATAACTCCACCATCTTGATGACGCCCTAAAAAGGCTTCGATTATACTAAATGAATGATCTGGCCAGGCAATTTGTAAACGAAATAGCATAGACATAAAAACACCTAGTACCCCCATAAAAATTCCAGTAATTAAATACTGCTTAGAAATCATTTTATGGTCTGTACTAAAAACGTATTTAGTTATAAATGTTTCTTTATGATGATGATTTGACATATTATATTTTTTTGTTAGTAGTGTAGTAGTAGTTAGTTTTTATTGAACAACTTGAGCCATTGTTTTTTGACTATTTAGCCAGGTATTAAATGTTGCTTCTTCTTCAACAACAATCTTCATTTGCATATTGTAATGTGAGGATCCACAAATTTTATTACATAATAATAAATAATCAAATTCATATGCGTCTTCACCTTTTTCAGATCTAATTTTATTAATCCCTGCAACTTTGGCAATTGTTTTTTCATTAGCTCTCATTTCTTCCGTAGTCATACTAGGAGTAAATGCAAATTGCGTTACCATACCTGGCACACAGTTCATTTGTGCTCTAAAGTGTGGCATATATGCCGAATGTAACACATCTTGTGAACGAAATTTAAAAATAACTTTACGCCCTTTTGGTAAGTGAAGTTCTCTAACAGGAATATCATCTAGTGCATTTTTATCCGTCATATCAACACCCATAGTGTTTATCCCTTTAATATTACGAACATTTGCTAAACCTAACTCATTATCAGCTCCTGCATAACGAGCTTCCCATTGAAATTGCTTTGCATATACTTCAACAATTAATGGGTTTTCAGCATCAGATGCATCCATCACGTTGTTCCAAACTGTAAGCCCATAAAGTACAAGACCTGAGAGTACAACTCCAGGTACAATTGTCCAAATCATTTCTAATTTGTGGCTATCAGCATAAAATAATGCTTTTCTTCCTTTAATTCCTCTGTATTTAAATGCAAAGTAAAATAGTAGAAATTGGGTGATTGCTTGTACAAATAAAATTAATAACATTGTTATTAAATAAAGCGTATCATAACTTTCTCCCTCTACTGATGCTGATTCTGGTAATAGAATTACAGAGTATTTCCAAAACGAAAATATCATTAAACCATAAAAGAAAATTCCAAAAGCTGCAAATAAGATTCCTTGAGTATTATTGTCCTTTTCAGTTGCTATTGTACCTCTTAGATTGAAGATTCTAGTAATTTGCCATATAGCTACAGAAATTACAATAGCAAGTAAAACATAAAGTAATGCTGTCATATTTTTTTAGTTAGTTTAGTATAGTAATGCCAAATATAAAAAAAATCCTGAATAAAATGTATTCAGGACTCTTTATCTGTTTAATTTTCTATGTTTTAGTAGTGATAATTTTCACTTTCTTTAGTAAAAGGATTTCCTTTTGCTAATAATGGAGCTTTTGTTAATGCTGTGAAAACTACATATATAAATATTCCTAAAATTAATAATACTGAACTTATTTCAGAGATACCAAAAAACCATTGATCTCCAACTGTGGCAGGCATTATCATCACGTAAATATCTATATAATGTCCTATTAAAATTATAATACCCGTACAAACTATAAACCAATTTACTCGTTTATAATCACTATTCATTAACACCAATAATGGGAAAACAAAGTTTAGAACAACCATTCCTAAAAATGGTAATCTATAGTCATTAAATCTTGTTACAAAATATGTTACTTCTTCAGGAATATCTGCATACCAAATTAACATAAACTGTGAAAACCATAAATATGTCCAAAAAATACTAAATCCAAACATATACTTCGCCAAATCATGTAAATGGCTATTGTTTACAAATTCTAAATACCCTTTGGCTTTTAAATAAATTGAAACTAAAGCAATTGTTGTAATAGCTGAAACAATCATACTTGAAAATACATACCATCCAAATAATGTGCTATACCAATGTGGGTCTAATGACATAATCCAATCCCAAGACATCATAGATTCTGACACTAAATAGAAAACTAAAAATGCTGCTGAACGTTTGAATAATTTTGTATAGTTACTTAAATCTGGTGATTTATCTTGTGCTAAAGTTAATTTCCTTGCATGTTGACGATACCAAACCCAACCAGCCATATAAATAGCGGCTCTAATTAAAAAGAATGGTACATTTAAATATCCTGCTTTATTTTGAATTAACTCATCATGTGCTACTACTTCTGAATCCATCCACACAAATAAATGATTCATATGTAATGATGAAAGTATAAAGAATACAAATAATAAAATTGCACCAACTGGTAAATAAGCTGTTATTCCTTCCATAACTCTAAATAATACAATAGGCCAACCTGCTTGAGATGCATGTTGAATTGCATAAAAAGCTAATGTTCCTAATGAAATCATAAAAAAGAAAAACAATGCAACATATAATGCTGACCAAGGTTTGTTTTGTAATAAATGCAATACATGTTCAGCATGTGCATCATCTGAATGTGCTACAACTTCTGCTTCATTATGAGTATCAACTACTTTACCATGCGTATCATGACTATCTTGCATTATTAGTTTAACATCTTCTACAGAACTTGGTGTAGATAAAAACCCATAACCAACTCCTAAAAGTCCAACAATCATTAGAGCAAATGAGAATGTTTTTAATTTACTTGAAAAGGTATACATATTCTTAAATTCTATCTTAGTAAAAGTGTTATTTTAATAATTCTATTCTTAACTGCTGAACATACATTGTTACTTGCCAACGTTCTTTAGCTGTTAATTGTGAAGCGTGTGAGCCCATCATATTTCTTCCATGCATTATAACGTGGTATATACTACCTTCTGTTATATCCCTGTCTTTGTAGTTTGGAACTCCTAAAAACTTATCTCTTTGCACCAATGTACCATCTCCTACACCTGTTTTACCGTGACAGGTATTACAATATATAGCGTACATTTTTTTACCATTTGCTAAGTTTGCTTCATTAACCTCTAATGGATTTTTCAAATCAGCTTTAGCAACATCATACCCTTCATTTGTATTGTCGTAATCATAAGGTACTTGTCCACGTGCAATTGTTCCCTCTACAGGAAGTTGAGTAGTCATACCATTTGCATGGTTTGGACTTTCAGAATATGTTTCATACCCCACAGATTTATACATGTCTGGCATATATTGGTAATTTGGCTTTGTTTTATCACTCCAACAAGAGGTAAGTGTAAGTATAAAAACCAATACTGTTGTTATTTTTAAAATGTTTTTCATGTGTAATTTCTATTATTTTTTATTGGTCACATGCTGTTCGCTATCCATCATTTTCTTAGAAGATAAAATAGTCACAAGCTCGTTTCATTTTAATTACTGCTTTTCAGTTACTTTAATTTCTACAGTTCCTGTTTTTTCTAAAAATGAAATCAGTTCTGATTCATTTTCATCTACAGAAACTTCCATAACAAACATATCATCCGTTGTTCTTGGGTCTGGATTTTCAGCTTTTTTAAATGGCCATAATTTGCTACGCATATAAAATGTAATTACCATTAAATGCGCTGCAAAAAACACAGTCATTTCAAACATAATTGGTACAAATGCAGGCATATTTTGAATAAATGTAAAACTAGGTTTACCTCCAATATCTTGTGGCCAATCTTTTATCATCATATAATCCATCATCCAAATAGAAAATACAAAACCAATACACCCATATATAAATGCTGTAATTGCAATTCTAGTGCCTTTTAACCCCATTGCTTTATCTAAGCCGTGAACTGGAAATGGTGTGTAAATTTCTTCAATATGATGATTTGCTGCACGCACATCTTTTACAGCATCCATTAGGATATCATCATCATTATACATTGCTTGTATTACTTTATTACTCATGATTTCCGTCTCTTAATTTTTTAAATTGTTCTCCTGATGACTTCAAAATAGATTTAACCTCAGCTTGTGCTATTACAGGAAATGTTCTTGCATATAATAAAAATAACACAAAAAAGAAACCTATAGTACCAACATAAATTCCTATATCTACAAATGTTGGTGAGAACATTGTCCAAGATGATGGTAAATAATCTCTATGTAAAGAAGTTACAATAATTACAAATCTTTCAAACCACATTCCAATATTTACAACTATTGAAATAATGAATGAGAACATAATACTTGATCTTAATTTTTTGAACCACATGAATTGTGGTGACAATACATTACAACTCATCATTAGTAAGTATGCCCACCAGTAAGGTCCTGTAGCTCTATTTAAAAATGCATATTGTTCATATTCTACTCCAGAATACCATGCTATAAATAACTCTGTGATATAAGCACAACCAACTATTGAACCTGTAATCATAATTACAATATTCATTAATTCAATATGTTGTTCAGTGATATATGCTTCTAGGTTTGAAACTTTTCTCATTATAATAAGCAACGTATTTACCATTGCAAACCCTGAGAATACTGCTCCTGCCACAAAATAAGGAGGGAAAATTGTTGTATGCCACCCTGGAATTATTGCTGTAGCAAAGTCAAACGATACAATAGTATGCACTGAAAGCACTAATGGCGTAGCCAAACCTGCCAATACTAATGAAACTTCTTCAAAACGTTGCCAATCTTTTGCTCTACCACTCCAACCAAAACTTAACAAGCTGTATATTTTCTTTTGAAAAGGTCTTACTGCTCTATCACGTAACATTGCGAAATCGGGTAATAAACCTGTCCACCAAAAAACCAATGAAACTGATAAATATGTTGATATTGCAAAAACATCCCATAATAATGGAGAGTTAAAGTTGGTCCAAAGTGTACCAAATTGATTTGGTAATGGCAATACAAAGTGTGCATTCCAAACACGTCCCATGTGAATAACAGGGAATAATCCGGCTTGTATAACAGAAAAAATTGTCATTGCTTCAGCAGAACGGTTAATCCCCATTCTCCATTTTTGACGGAACAATAAAAGTACTGCTGAGATTAATGTACCTGCATGACCAATACCTACCCACCAAACAAAATTGGTAATATCCCAGGCCCAGCCAACGGTTTTATTTAATCCCCAAACTCCAATTCCTGTTCCAATAGTATATGTTATTGAACCTATTCCCCAAAGAAATGCTAGTAATGCTATTGTGAAAGCTGTCCACCATAATTTATTTGCTTTACCTTCAATAGGAGCTGCTACATCTACTGAAATATCGTGGTAGCTTTTCTCTCCAATTATTAAAGGTCTTCTTATAGGTGCTTCGTAATGAGACGACATAATTCTTATTTAATTATTATCTATTAATATTATTTTATACTTCTTGAATGTTCTTAACTTTTACATGATAAACTACGTTTGGTTTTACACCAATGTGTTCTAATAAATGATAAGCTCTATTATCTTCTACTAAACTCGTAATTGTATCTTCTTTATGATTGATATCTCCAAAAATCATCGCTCCAGTACTACAAGCATTAGAACAAGCTGTTTCAAATTCATTTGTATTTACAGGTCTACCTTCTTTTTTTGCTTTTAAAATAGTAGCTTGTGTCATTTGAATACACATAGAACATTTTTCCATAACTCCACGTGAACGAACAGTAACATCTGGGTTTAATACCATTTTACCTAAATCATCATTCATATTATAATCAAACTGATCATTTTCAGGATATTCAAACCAATTGAATCTACGTACTTTATAAGGGCAGTTATTTGCGCAATAACGCGTTCCAACACATCTATTATAAGCCATTTGATTTTGACCTTGACGTCCGTGAGAAGTTGCCGCAACTGGACAAACTGTTTCACAAGGTGCTTTATTACAGTGTTGACACATTACTGGTTGAAAAGCAACTGAAGGATTTTCAGATGGATCTTCCAATTCAGACATTGCGTTTTTATAACCAATAACTCCTGTTCCATTTTCTTTTACTTCTATATCCCCAGCAAAATCTTCTTCGTGAGAATAGTAACGGTCAATACGCAACCAGTGCATATCTCTAGATTTTCTTATTTCTTCTTTTCCAACAACAGGAACATTATTTTCAGCATGACAAGCTATAACACAAGCTCCACAACCTGTACAAGCATTTAAATCTATTGAAAGATTAAAATGATGCCCTACAGTTCTGTCAAATGATTCCCATAAATCAACCGTTGATGCTTCAACTTCTTTATGATCTAAAGAAACCACAGGAACTTCATTCCATGTTTTTCTTGAATTTAATGAATGGTCATTAAAAATATCTAAAGTAGTTTCCTTAATAATATCACCTCTACCCATTAAGGTATTGTGTAATTGTACACAAGCAAATTTATGTTCGCCTTCAACTACTTTTAAAGTAACACCTGATTGGAAATTGTTAAAATTCTTATAGAATTGGTAAGCATTCTTACCTGTCTTCATTTCTTCTTTTAATCCTAGAGTACGACCATAACCAAGTGCTAAACCTAAAGAACCTTTTGCTTGACCTGGCTGAATTAAAACAGGTAAAGTTTCTGTTACTCCATTCACAGTTATTTCAACTAAACTACCATTTAAAGCTCCATTTGCAACATTTTCATTCACAACACCTAATTCAGTTGCATCAGCTTTAGACATAGTTATATAATTGTCCCAAGAAGTTCTCGTAATTGGATCTGGAAACTCTTGCAACCAAGGGTTACTAGCCATTTGACCATCTCCTAAACCAACTTTAGTATATAATGCTAATTCTAAATCACTACCTCCAATTTTTGCTAATTCTGAAGCTGCTTTATCAACATCTACTTCAGAAGCAGAAACTTCTGTAAAAACTTCTGAAACATAAACGCCATCATGCAACGCTTGATTCCAAGATACACCTTCTAATACATTTGTATTCCAATTCTCCTTAAGAAATTCATAAAAAGTAGTTGTACTTCCTGTCCAAGCCAACATTGTATCTTGAAACTGACGTGTATTAAATAATGGCTTTATTGTTGGTTGTATTAAACTATAATTACCTTTTTTAATTAAGGTATCCCCCCAAGATTCTAAATAATGTGGAGTAGCTAATGCATATTGAGTAGCATTTGCTGTTTCATTATCTTGCATAGAAAATGCAACTGATAATTTCACTTTTTTCAATCCTTCAACAAATTCTGCTGAATTTGGCAATGAATATACTGGATTTGAATTATTAATAATTACAGCTCCAATTTTACCAGCGTTCATATCAGCTATTAGTTGCGAAACCTTAGCGTCGTTTCCATGTCTCACATTTTTTGTTGCAACTACATCAATCACCTCACTATTAATAGCTTTATTAATTGCTAATGCTAATAATTGTGCATTTTTATCTTGAATACCAGTTATAACAACGGCTTTACTACCTGCTTTTTTAATTTGGGCAGTAGCATTTTGAACTGCTATATTTAATGGTGATGCTTCTTTAGTTGCGATACCCTTAACAACAGCTTGGTATAATTTAATTAATGCTAAATTTTGTTCAGATGGCTTTACCATAATACGTTTATCAGCATTTGCACCTGATAAGGTCATATTAGATTCTATCTGAATATGGTGTGACATTTTTCCATTGGCAGGAACACGTCCTTTTGCATATCCTGCATCAAATCCTCCTCCTTGCCAATCCCCTAAGAAATCTGCTCCAATTGAAACTATAACATCTGCTTTCTCTAAGTTATAATCAGGTAATGCTCTTGTACCATACATTTCTGCAAAAGCGTCTAATGCTGCTGATTCAGAAACTGCATCATAAACTACATGAGTAACATTACCATATGTTTCATTTAATTTGTTTACTAATTTTTTAGTTGAAGGACTTGCACAAGTACCTGTTAAAAGTGCAATTTGCAAACCAGCTTCTTTAACTTCATTTAGCTTTGCAATAATTTGGCTATCTGCATCTGCCCAAGAAATTTCTGCACCATTTGATTTAGGTCCTTTTAAACGAAGACTATCATATAATGAAAGAACAGAAGCTTGCACACGTGCATTTGTAGTTCCATTTGCTTCCTTGTTTGGTTCAATTTTAATTGGACGTCCTTCTCTAACTTTTACTAATACATTTGCAAAATCGAATCCATCTGCCATTGTTGTTGCATAATATTCTGCAACTCCAGGAATAATATCATCTGGTTTAATTACGTAAGGAATTGATTTCACTACAGGGCCCTCACAAGCTGCTAAAGATGCTGCTGCTGTTGTAAACCCTACATACTTTAAAAAGTCTCTACGCGTTGTTGATGAAGCTTCTAAGTTTTCTTTATCTCCTAAAAATTCATCCGTTGGAATTTCTTCAACAAACTCGTTTTGTCTTAACGTATCAACAATAGAACTATTTTCTTTTAGTTCTTCAACACTTTTCCAGTATTTTTTGTTTGATGCCATTGATTTTTATATTTATTTAATGATTAAAAGATTTAATAATTGAATAAAATCTTTTAATTTTTAATTCTTTTTATTAATAGTGACATTTACCACATTCTAAACCTCCCATTTGAGCTGCAGTCACTTTTTCTACACCATACTGTTTAGCTAATTGATCGTGAATATTTTTATAATATCCGCTTTCTGTTAAATCTACTTCTGTTTCTCTATGGCAAGTAATACACCAGTCCATTGTAAGTGGTGAGTACTGATATACATCATGCATTTCTTCAACAGGGCCATGACATTTTTGACATTCAAGTCCTGCAACAGTTACATGTTGAGAGTGATTATAGTAAGCGAAATCTGCTAAATTGTGAATTCTAACCCATTCAATTGGTTTTTCTTCAGCTCCTTCAATATATTCAAGATTGTCTTTATCCCATCCTATAGCATCATAGATTTTTTGAATTTCGTTATCTAAATCTTCTTTAGAATGACCTCCAAATAATTCTCCGTTATATTCTGTAATTGACTTATGACAATTCATACAAACATTTACAGATGGAATTCCAGAAGTTTTACTGTTTTTTGCTGAAGAGTGGCAGTATTCACAATCTATCTTATTATCTCCTGCATGTACTGTATGAGAAAATGCTATTGGCTGAATTGGTTGATACCCTTCATTTAAATCAATTTGCATTAACCATCCAAATAGTAACCATGCACTTAAAAGAAGCGAAAATATAACCAATAAGAATTTAAAGAAAGGATTAAAAATCAATGACTTTAACATACTTCCTGTAGATTCCTCTCCTTCAACTACATTTTTAGTAGTTGTAGATGCTACAATTAATGAAAGCAATAAAAATGCTAAGATGGTTACACCTAAAGTTGGCCAAACACCAAAACTGGGTTTATTAAAAATTTCATCATCTTTAGCTGAAGTTATAGCTGTAGCAACAACTTTTTTCACATCACCAACATCGAAATATAATAATAAATCGTCTAAATCTTGATCTGAAAGTTGCGGAAATGGAGTCATTGCAATCGGAGAATACTCAGATGCTGTTTTTGCTAACTTATCTCCAGAAGCAACCAATGCGTTGTTGTCTTTAATCCAAAGTTTTAACCACTCATCTTCAAACTTCTCACCAACTTTGTACAGTTCAGGGCCTATTAATTTCCCTTCCATTTTATGACAAGCAGCACAGTTGGTTTTATAAAGTTTTTTCCCGCGTTCTACACCTGGATCAATTTCTTGAGCTACAGATTCAGATTTTGGTACTACTGATTCCCCCTTCGTATATTCTAAAATATCGATGATATCTTGATCAGATAATTGAGGGTTGGCTATCATTGGCAATTTATTGTTTTCTTCAAAAACCTGAATTGCTAGTTTATCTCCTGATTTAATCATACTTGGACTATCTTTAATCCAAGTAATTAACCAATCTTGCTCTCTTTTATCCGTAATCCCTTTTAAAGCAGGGCCTACCAATTTTTTATCTAATTTATGACAAGCTGCACAAGTGGACTTAAAAAGTTTTTCTCCATTAGCTACATCTGCTTCTTGAGCCGATAAATTAAGTGAAAATAATAAAAGGAAAACAAGACTATTTATGACTAATCTTGATAATTGACTGTGTAATTTAACACTTTTCATACTTAAAAAAAATATTTTCTTTCTTGTTTGGTACAATATTTTCATTTAAAAATATATGACTTAAGTCATTTTTAAAGGATTTGACAAAAGTAGCATTTATAAACAAATCTCAAAATGTTATAATTATGTTAAACGTAATTTATATTCATTCTAAATAATGGGTTAGCACACATAGATTTCAAGGAAAACCATAAATTTGACAAAAAATTAAAATTAATATGACATTTTCATCAAAAAGATTACTATTTACTATTTTTTTAGCACTTTTATTAGGTATTACAAATTCATATTCTCAAACTGAAGGTGAAAAAATAAATAATCTAATTGAACAAAAAAGAGGTTTTAATAAAAACAATAAAAGTTCTATCGTGTATAAAATACAATTATACAATGGTAATGAAACCGAAGCATATAAAATAAGGTCAAATTTTAGCACTTCTTTTCCTGAATATAAAACCAGGATTATATATAAATCTCCTGAGTGGAAAACTCAAGTAGGAGTTTTTAACACTCGTTTAGAAGCTGATAGAGTTTTAAATATTATTAATAAAAAATTTGCTGGTGCTATCGTTTTAGAAGATAAAATTTAAACTATTTAGTCATAAAAAAAAGCGTGTAATTGCACGCTTTTTTTTATGACTATTAAATTGAATTAATTTCTTTTAAGTTTCTTTTTAACTTCAACTTCTTGGTAAGCTTCAATTACATCTCCAACTTCAATATTATTAAAGTTTTTAATTTGAATACCACAATCGTAACCTTTTGTTACTTCCTTAGCATCATCTTTAAAACGTTTTAAGGCCATTAATTCACCTGAATGAATTACAACACTATCTCTAATAATTCTAATTTTAGAAGTTCTTAATATTTTACCGCTAACAACCATACAACCTGCAATGTTACCAACTTTAGAAATTTTATAAATTTCTCTTATTTCTACATTTCCAATTACTTCTTCTCTAATTTCAGCTGATAACATTCCTTCCATTGCATCACGCAAATCATTAATTGCATCATATATAATAGAATATGTTCTTATATCAATTTCTTCATTATCTGCTAAACTTCTTGCATTTCCTGAAGGTCTAACATTAAACCCAACAATAATTGCATTTGAAGCAGAAGCTAATAATACATCAGATTCTGTAATTGCACCAACACCTTTATGAATAATATTCACTTGAATTTCATCAGTAGAAAGTTTTTGGAAAGAATCTGTTAATGCTTCTACAGAACCATCTACATCACC
>Ga0190303_1000969_pt1 | contig 11771 bp, 11 predicted proteins | sample 48700701_MG_FD_161672 | JGI IMG/M metagenome (GOLD analysis project Ga0190303, IMG submission 161672) | Hydrothermal vent sediment bacterial communities from Southern Trench, Guaymas Basin, Mexico - 4870-07-0-1_MG | ecosystem: Environmental > Aquatic > Marine > Hydrothermal vents > Sediment ...
AAAAGAAAAAGAGGAGAAAGAATGGGTAATGGTTGTAAATACCCCAATAGAATATGAGGCTCATTTAATATGTGGGCTTTTAGAGAGTCGTCATATTCCTTATCGTCTTCAATGTCTAAAACATATCCCTCATCCGGTAAATTTAGGACAGTTGGGTGGTTATACTATCTTGGTGCCTTCAGATTGGTCTAAAATAGCCAAGAATTTAATAGAGCATGCCCAAGGTTAGCATTATAATCCCTACTTATAACCGAGCTCAATTCTTAAAAGAAGCAATAGAATCAGTATTTAACCAGACTTATCAAAATTATGAACTAATTGTAGTAGATGATGGTTCAGAAGATAATACAAAACAGATTATAGCTCGGTATAAAGATAGATTAACCTATACTGATATTCCCCACCAGGGGGTGAGTAAAGCACGTAATACAGGTGTTAATTTAGCTAAAGGAGAATTTATTTGCTTTTTAGACTCAGATGACTTATGGTTACCTAAAAAATTAGAATTCCAGATGGCCTTTTTTGATTCTCATCCTGATGCCTTAATTTGTCAGACAGAAGAAATATGGGTCAGAAATGGAATAAGGGTCAATCCTAAAAAACACTGTCTTAAACCTTCAGGTATGATGTTTGCCCAAAGTCTAAGGAGATGTCTAATTAGCCCTTCAGCAGTAATGATGCACAGAAGGTTATTTGACCTAGTAGGATTATTTGATGAATCTTTTTTGGCATGTGAAGATTATGATTTATGGCTTAGAGTGACCGCAAGGTATCCTGTTTATCTTTTATCACTGCCTTTGGTAATAAAAAGGGGTGGGCATAGTGACCAGCTTTCTCGAAAGGTAGAGGCCTTAGATAAGTGGCGGATCAAGGCCATTGAGAAAATGTTAGTTAGTGGTGCACTTACTCCAAAGCAGTATGCTTTAGCCATAAAGGAGTTGCGTTATAAGTGTGAAATTTATGCTAAAGGTTGTTTAAAACGGGGTAAAATAAAAGAAGGTCTTTATTACCTGAACCTTCCTAATAATTACGCCAGGGAATGACATGGAAACTAGCGAAAAGGTAGCCTTGTTTTCTATTCTGGTTAATGTGTTTTTAGTAATTTTTAAATATGTATTAGCTAAGATTTCAGGAAGTCTAGCCTTAGTAGCTGATGCTGTTCATTCTCTTTCTGATGTAATTTCTTCTGGGGCTATTCTTATAGGCATAAAAATTTCTAAACGGCGGTCATCTTCTTTTCCCTATGGGTTATACAAAGTTGAAAATCTCATTTCTTTGGTGGTGGCCTTCTTAATCCTTGGCGCTGGTTTTGAAATTGTGAAACAGACTTTTAGTAAAGGAGGGGTAACATATCTTCGCCAAATACCTATAGCTATAATTGGGGTGTGCGTAACTATAATTATTACCTATTTATTTTCTAGATATGAATACAAAAAAGGAAAACAAATAGGCTCTCCCAGTATTATAGCCGATGCCCAACATATTAAGACAGACATGTTATCCTCTTTGGCTATTTTAATTGGACTGTTCACAGAAAGCCTAGGGATTGGTTTGGATAAATTTGTGGCTTTAATTATAGTGCTCTTTATTGGCAAAGTGGCTTTAGAAATCTTGATAGATAGTATTAAAGTGCTTTTAGAAGCATCTGTGGATTTTGCTACTTTAGATAAAGTAAAAAGTATTGCTTTATCCGAGCCCCGGGTGGCTGAGGTAAAAAATATTTTAGGAAGGAGTTCAGGAAAGTATAAGTTTATTGAATTAGTAATAGCACTTAAAGTTCACGACTTAAAAACAGCCCATTCAATTAGTGAGCAAATTGAACAAAAAATCAAACAGCAAATTCCCCATGTAGACCATATCTTAATCCACTATGAGCCTATATCTAAAGATGTCTTGATTTACACTGTTCCTATAGACGAAAACCAGATTGATATTTCAGACCATTTTGGAGATGTGCCATACTTTTATTTTATTACCTTAAGGAAAAAAGATAATCGTATATTAGAAGAAAAAATTATTTCTAACCCATATGCACAAGAAAAGAAAGGAAGAGGCATAAAAGTAAGTGAATGGTTGATTAAAAACGGCGTGGATGTAGTAATAACTAGACAAAGATTAGAAGGTCGGGGGCCATTTTATGTCCTTTCTGATGCAGATATTGAGATTATCCCTACTCAATATAAGACTATTAAAGAAATTAAACAGGCCTTGGCAAAAGGAAGTTTAGAGGCTGAATAGCTTTTATTAACATCCCGAGTTTATAATTTTATGCCTGGAAATAGATGATTACTTGCAATTTTGGCACAAGACGCCGAAAGATTTGAGGATAAATATGGAAGAGCGGGATGTTAAATGTATTTTGTAGGTTAGCCCCCAATTCCACTACATTTGACTATTTCATTCCCTCACTATTTCACTACTCACTGATTTAATGTTTTGGCATTTAGACATTTGGATTTCATTTGGTATTTGGATTTTGAAATTTGGATTTTTAGACCATATTTAAAAGTTTGTTCTTTTTGTTAAATTACTTATGGCCTGACTTTGACGTAGTCCTGAAACACCATTGTCATGAATTGACTTTTTCAACTTATAAGGTTATACAAAAATATGTTAATAGGGAAAAATTGGTGGTGGGCTCTCTAGAACACTATGGAGTAAGTCCACCAAGAAAAAACTAAAATGAAGTCGTGGATTACTTCATAGCAAGTAGTCCATGGCGTTTTTTGAGCCGTGGCAAACCACGGCTTTTTTATGAGGGGGATTGAATGTTTGTGCCTGATTTCAAAATATTTAAACAGCATGCCTTAAAGGCCAATCTTATCCCTGTTTATAAAGAATTGTTTGCCGACATAGAAACACCAGTCACTACCTATTTGAAGCTTAAAGAACAATCTCTTTCTTTTTTACTAGAAAGTGCAGAAGGTGATGGAAGATGGGGAAGATATAGCTTTATAGGGTTCAATCCCTTAATCACTATCACTTACCAATATCCACAAATGGTCATTAAAACAGTAAACCAACAACAAATTTATTCTGGAGTAACTGACCCCCTACCTTTTTTAAGAGAAACCATTAGTCAATTTAGTTTGGCAGATGTCCCAGGGCTACCTCGTTTCCAGGGAGGATTAGTGGGATATTTTGCCTATGATGTCATCCGATGTTGGGAACGTATACCTGCTAAAGCTAAAAAAGATACTTCCATCCCAGAAGCTATGTTTATCTTACCCCAGGAGTTGATTATCTTTGACCATGTGAGCCATAAAATAAAGGTAGTAAATTTTGTGTATATAGAAAAAAAGGAGAACTCAGAAGATTTATATAAAAAAGCAATAAAACAAATAGAGGCTCGCTTAAAAGAACTCTCCACTCCCCTTAATTATAAAACTTCTCCTCTTTCTCTGGATATTGTAAAGTCTAACTTCACAAAAAAAGAATTTATGGAGGCTGTAAAAAAAACCAAAGATTACATCCTAAATGGCGATGCCATTCAAGTAGTGCTTTCCCAGCGTCTGGAGACTGAATTTAAAGGAGATGTATTTAATATCTATCGGGCTTTGAGGAGTCTCAACCCTTCTCCTTATATGTTTTATCTTGATTTTGAAGACTTAAAATTGATTGGTGCTTCCCCAGAAATTTTAGTGAGATTAGAAAATGACCTCATTAGCTTAAGACCCATTGCTGGCACTAGACCAAGAGGACACACCGAAGAGCAAGACAAGGCCTTGGAGAAAGAGCTATTAGCTGACCCCAAGGAACGAGCCGAACATATTATGTTAGTGGACTTAGGACGGAATGATGTGGGAAGGGTGGCTAGACCAGGCACAGTAAAAGTGACAGAATTAATGGTAGTTGAACGCTATTCCCATGTGATGCATATTGTTTCAAATATTATTGGAAAGTTAAAGCAAAATGAAGATGCTTTTTCGGTCTTAAAAGCTACCTTTCCAGCTGGCACTGTGAGTGGAGCACCTAAAGTGCGGGCCATGGAAATAATAGATGAACTTGAACCTACACAGCGCGGACCTTATGCAGGGGCGGTAGGGTATTTCAGCTTTTCTAGGAATATGGATTTCTGCATTACCATTCGCACCGTCATTGTCTGGAAAAACAAACTGTATATTCAAGTAGGGGCAGGTATTGTGGCCGATTCGATACCTGAAAGGGAATATCAAGAAACCATGAACAAGGCGCAGGCCATGTTAAAGGCCATAGAATGGACAAAAAACGGTTTAGAGTGAAAAAGATGCTAGTCATTATAGACAATTACGACTCTTTTACTTATAACTTAGCCCAATATTTTCAAATATTGGGAGTTGAGGTAAGGGTGTTTAGAAATGACCAGCTAAAGGTAGAAGAAATACAACATTTTCACCCTGATTATTTGGTTATTTCTCCTGGCCCTTGCACACCTAAAGAAGCAGGTATTTCTGTAAAAAGCATTCGTTTTTTTAAGGGCAAATTGCCTATTTTGGGTGTTTGTTTGGGACATCAGGCTATAGCTGCTGCCTTTGAAGGTAAGATTGTGCAAGCTAAAAAAATTATGCATGGAAAAACCTCCATGATTTATCATGATAATAAAACCATATTTCATAATTTGCCCAATCCGTTTGAGGCCACCAGGTATCACTCCCTGGCTGTGGAAAGAGAAAGCTTACCAAACTGTTTAGAGATTACTGCTTGGAGTGAAGATAATGAAATTATGGGAATAAGGCATAAAGAATATATAATAGAGGGAGTGCAATTTCATCCTGAATCTATCCTGACCAAAGTAGGTATGTCCTTATTAAAAAATTTTTTGGCACAAGGAAAGAAAAGATGAGGCGTCTAGGTGTGGCATTAAGTGCTTTAGGAATGTTCTATGTTTTAGGAGAATTAATATTACACCTTCAAAACAAAAGCCTCTGTTATACCCAAGGTTGTAAAGTCATTATGGGCCTGGCCAGTAACGAATTTTTCATCTTACTTATAGGCTTATTATTATTTTTCTCTCTCAGCCTGTTATTTCTGACGAATCCTAGAAAAAATGTGTTTCCTGTTATTGATGCTATTTTGGTCTCTTCTTTGGCTGTAGAAGGATATTTAATGGGTATTCAGTCTTTTGCCCTATCTCAATTTTGTGAGTTCTGTCTAGGTGTCTTTCTTCTCATTTTTCTAATAGCCATTATTTATATATTTTCTTATAGGCGTTTTACCACCATTTTGGGTTTTATTTCTTTTATAGCAGTATTTTTGGGCACTTATTTAGTATCTCCCCCTTCCCTAGGCTCAGGGTTAGAACACATGGCTTACACACATTATTCAAAAGGCAAACCATCCACTACATGGTATTTATTTACCAAAAAAGATTGTCTGCATTGTGCGGAAATATTATCTTATTGTCTTCATCAATATCCAGATGACTTGGATTTATATGTGTGTTCAGCAGAAAAATGCAGTTTATTGTTAAAAACTTTAGGTATAAATACCGTGCCTGTCCTTTTGATAGAAGGAAAGGCCAGAAAAGAAATTATCGTTGGAGAAAAATGTATTATGGAAAGAATAAGAAAGAAAAAACCAGCATTTCCAGAACTGTTGCCTTTTGGTTCAGCAGGGGATGCTTGCACTATTAACCAATCATGTCAATGAATGGAGAATAGAATTTCTTAATAACTTCATCCAAAAATCAATCGCAGATTTTGGGGATGTCCCTGACCTTGACAACCTGGCGGAGCTACGTGCTAAAATAGAAAATGTTTTTTACCAAAGAAACAGTCCTGAATACTCCCAAGGGGAGGATAATGTGACTAAGCGTATTTTGAACAAATTAGTAGAAGGCCACAATTTAACAAAGACAGAAATGGGACAGTTTATGTCTGCTATAATGGAAGGAAGAGCAACGCCAGCTCAAATTGGTGCTTTTTTAGTGGCCATGCGCATTAAAGGAGAAACTGTAGACGAAATTACTGAAGCAGCTAAGGTAATGCAGGCCAAGGCCCATGAGTTGCAGATAGAAACAAATGTCCCCCTAGTGGATACCTGTGGTACAGGAGGGGATGCTCAAAATACCTTTAATGTCTCTACCATTACTGCCTTTGTAATCGCCGGGGCAGGACTGAAGGTAGCCAAACACGGTAATCGTTCTGTATCTAGCCAGTGTGGCAGTGCCGATGTATTAGAAGCCTTAGGCCTCAATTTAGATAGCCCACCTGAAGTGGTAAAAAAATCTATAGAAGAAGTAGGCATTGGTTTTCTCTTTGCCCCTAAATTTCATCCTGCTATGAAGTATGCCATTGGTCCTCGGAGAGAACTGGGATTACGCACTATCTTTAATATTTTAGGCCCTCTCACCAATCCCACTAACATTACTCATCAGATTATGGGTGTCTATGACCCAAAATGGCTTTATCCTCTAGCAGAAGTAATGAGAAACTTGGGCAGAAAAGGGGCAATGGTAGTCTATGGGGAAGGAGGTTATGATGAAATTACTATCACAGGTAAGACTTATGTGGCAGAATTAAAAAATGGAGATATCAAACAATACCAGCTTTCTCCAGAAATAGTAGGGTTGAAAGAAGGAAAGGAAGAAGATATAAAGGGAAAAGACAAGACATATAATGTTCGAGTGTTATTAGATATTTTAAGTGGGAAAGAAACAGGGAGTAAGCGAGACATGGTATTAATAAACGCTGCTGCTGTTTTTAAAATCACAGGATGGGCTCCTGATTGGATAAAGGGAGCGGAAATGGCCTTAGAAAGCATTGAAACTGGAAAGGCACGGGAAAAATTACATCAGATGTTAAAAATAATGGGCAGATGAAGAAGATTGGACTTTTTGACATAGATGGAGTGATAGCCGATACCGGAAAGGCCATGATAGATATTGTGCAAAATGATTTAAACAAAAAATGGGTAAGTGTGGAAGATATTGTAGAGTATGATGTTACCAAACTATCCTGGTTAAATAACCATGAGATAGAACATCTTCTCACTAAATTTTGCCAGCCAGAATTTTATTACTATATTCCTCCTATGCCTTATGCGGCTGAAGTCACTGACATATTAAGACAAAAGGGATGGGAAATCATCTTGGTGACTGCACGGCCGCCATTTCTTTATGATATTACGTTATATTGGTTAAAGAAATACAGCATTCATTTTAATAGTCTTATTAGCAGTCGTCCTGAAGAAAAGATAAATTATTGTGTAAATAATGATAAGTGCTTTCTAGTAGAGGATAGAGGGGATTTGCTGCTTCAAATTGAGGAAAAAATGCCTCAAATGAAACTATTTATCTATGACCAACCTTGGAATCGCCGTATAAATATAGGAAAAAGAATTAAGACATTAAAAGAAATTGTGGAAGTGCTAGGAATATGAATAAATCTTTTTAGGAGTAAAAAATGCTAAAGACAAGGGAAGGAGATTTATTAGCTAGTGGGATAAAGTTTGGCATCATTGTGAGTCGTTTTAATGAATTTATGGTTCAGAGATTATTAGAAGGAGCCCTAGATGCAGTTGTTCGTCATGGAGGTAAAAAAGAAGATATAGAGATAGTGCGTGTCCCCGGTGCTTATGAAATTCCTCTGGTGGCTAAAGCTATGGCTAAATCAGGACGTTATGATGCTATCATTGCCTTGGGAGTGATTATCAGAGGGGCCACACCCCATTTTGAGTATATATCTTCAGAAGTAGCCAAGGGAATTGCTCAGGTCCAGTTAGAAACAGGAATGCCTATTGGATTTGGTATTATTACCGCCGATACCATTGAACAGGCTATTGAAAGAGCAGGTTCAAAGGCAGGCAATAAGGGCTGGCATGCTGCTTTAGCAACCATAGAAATGGTTAATGTGTTGAGGAAGTTTTAAATATGGAGGCAGAACCACCGCATTTTTCAAGAAAGGCTAGACACAAGGCGAGGGCTATTGCGCTGCAAGTGCTTTATCAAAAAGAAATTATTGAGGAACCTTTGGAGAATATTTGGGCATTTTTTTGTAAACATTATCAATATCCCAAAGAAAGTTTGGATTATGCATGGAAACTAGTGCAGGGAGTAGTTGAGAACCAACCTCAGATAGACCTTCTACTAGGTCAGTATGCACCCCATTGGCAGATAGAGCGTATGCCTTTTATTGAGAGAAATATTTTACGCTTGGCAACTTATGAAATGCTTTATATCTCTGATGTCCCACCTAAAGTTAGCATTAATGAGGCCATTGAGTTAGCCAAAATATATGGGTCAAAGACCTCAAGCACCTTTGTGAATGCTATTTTAGATGCTATTTATCATAAAGAGATAAAAGGTAAGTAAAAGGGAGAACCATGCAAGAAAGCTATAAACCTCACAAAATAGAAAAAAAATGGCAAAGTAGGTGGGAAAAAACCAAACTTTATAAAGCAAGGGAAAACTACCAAAAAAAGTATTATGTCTTAGAAATGTTCCCCTATCCTTCTGGTCGCATCCATATGGGTCATGTGCGGAATTATTGTATTGGAGATGTAATAGCTCGCTATAAAAAAATGCTGGGATTCAATGTTTTACATCCTATGGGCTGGGATGCCTTTGGACTACCTGCTGAAAATGCAGCCATTTCTCAGGGCATTCACCCTGCTAAATGGACATATGACAATATTGATTACATGCGAAGACAATTAAAAAGAATGGGATTTAGCTATGACTGGGATAGGGAATTTGCTACTTGTGATCCCGATTATTATAAGTGGGAACAGTTGTTATTTTTAGATATGTTTGAAAGGGGTTTAGTTTATAGAAAAAAGTCTCCGGTCAACTGGTGTCCAGGCTGTAAGACTGTCTTAGCTAACGAACAAGTAGAAGAAGGCCGGTGTTGGCGTTGTGGAAGTGAAGTAGAAATAAAACAATTAAAACAATGGTTTTTTAAAATTACGGCCTATGCAGAAGAATTGCTTTCCTATTGTGATAGATTAAAAGGGTGGCCAGAAAAAGTCTTAATTATGCAACGTAACTGGATTGGAAAAAGTAAAGGGGCAGAAATAAGGTTCCCCCTGATTAATCATCCAGGAGAAATTACCATTTTTACCACTCGTCCTGACACCATTTATGGCGTCACCTTTATGTCTTTGGCTCCTGAACATCCTTTAGTTCAAAAGTTAACCAAAGGCACACCTCAAGAAAAGATAGTGAATCAATTTATTGAACGTGTCAAGAAACAAACTCACTTAGAGAGAATGGCTGAAGATGTGGAAAAAGAAGGGGTATTTACAGGTGCTTATTGTCAACATCCTCTTTTAGATAAAAAAATACCTATCTATGTGGCAAATTTTGTCTTAATAGAATATGGAACAGGGGCTGTCATGGCTGTGCCAGCCCATGACCAACGGGACTTTGAATTTGCTAAAAAATACAACTTACCTATAAAAGTGGTAATTCAGCCATCAGATAGGACATTAAATCCTGAAACCATGGAGGCTGCTTACACAGAACCTGGTATCATAACCAATTCAGGTCATTTTGATGGATTGCCTAGTGAACAGGCAAAAGAAGCCATCATTCAATATCTGGAAGAAAGGGGACTGGGCAAAAGGAAAATTAGTTATCGTTTGAGGGATTGGGGCATTTCTCGACAACGCTATTGGGGAACACCTATACCTGTCGTTTATTGCCCTAAGTGTGGAATTGTGCCTGTTCCTAAAGAGGAATTGCCCATCATATTGCCCTTAGAAATCAATGTAAAAGAAAAAGGTGCATCAGCTTTAGCAGATTATCCTGCTTTTTTAGAAACTACCTGCCCTAAATGTGGTGGTAAGGCCAGGCGGGAGACTGACACCATGGATACCTTTGTTGAATCTTCTTGGTATTTTGCAAGATATGCCTGCCCGGATGAAAAAGCGGCTCCCTTGGACAAAAAACGTGTTGATTATTGGCTACCGGTAGATCAATATATTGGAGGTATTGAACATGCGGTATTGCACCTTCTTTATGCCCGCTTTTTTACTAAAGTATTAAGGGATTTGGGCTGGCTAAAAATAGATGAACCTTTTATAAATCTCCTTACTCAAGGAATGGTCTGTAAAGAAACCTACCGCTGTCCTGAACACGGTTATCTAATTCCAGAAGAAGAATGTAAACAGGGAAGGTGTATTTATTGTGGCAAAAAAGTGGAAATAGGACGTCTGGAAAAGATGTCCAAATCAAAGAAGAATATTGTTGACCCTGAAAAGATGATTAATCAATATGGAGCAGATACCGTAAGATTATTTATTTTGTTTGCCGCTCCACCAGAGAGGGATTTAGAATGGAGCCCTCAGGGTGTAGAAGGCGCACATAGATTTCTACAACGCATCTGGCGACTTATTAAAGAAATCTCACCCTCTCTTAATAATAAATCCGAAAGAAAAAATTTGGATGAAGGAGAAAAACTATTATATCGAAAAACACATCAGACTATAAAAAAGGTTACTGAAGACATAGAAAGATTTCATTTCAATACTGCCATTAGTGCCCTTATGGAATTTTTCAATGTGATCACAGACTTTGTGCAAAAAAATGAGACAAAGAGGTCTTTAGTATTAAAAGATGCCATAGAAAAATTTGTTATTTTACTTTCTCCCTTTGTTCCCCATATTACTGAAGAATTATGGCATCTGATGGGACATAAAACCTGGCTTATAGAACAGCCATGGCCTAAATGGGAAGAAGAGGCCCTCAAAGAAGAACTCCTCTTAGTGGTAATCCAAATCAATGGAAAGGTCAGAGCAAGGATGCAGGTTCCAGCAGAAATTTCTGAACAGGAGGTAAAAAAACAAGCCCTGAATCAGGAAAGAATAAAACAACTTCTCACTGGAAAAGAAGTGAAAAAAATAGTTTGGGTGCCCAAAAAACTGATAAATATTGTGGCTTGAAATAGATAAATACCCAAAATCCCTGATTGATTTTTGGATAAAGCCATTTTAATTGGTTTTTATCCTTGGCTTATTTTTCAGAAAATATAAAAACAGAATAGAATACAAAAAGTTTGTAAGCCCTCAGGCAGTGAGAAATATACTTACAGAGATAGAAAACAAACTTGCAGAATCAAATGAATTAAGAAAGGAAATAGATGAGATTAAGTGTAAATTGTAGCTTTGACCCTGAATTTGCCTGGATTTGCAGTTGGGTGAAAGGTTGATGTTGTAAGTCAGACAATTTTATGGTAGATATTTTTTGTAAACATGGATGATTAGGAGTTTAAAAACATGATTGATCGCATAGGGGTAAACAAGGAGATATTACATGGCACACCTTGTATAAAAGGCACGAGGATTCCGGTTTATTTAATCCTTGATCTTTTAGCAGGTGGAGCAACTATTGATGAAATACTGGATGACTATCCTGACCTTACTAAGGAAGACATTCAAGCATGTGTAAAATACGCTGCCATGCTTGCTAGAGAAGAAGTGGGTGAGTTAGAAAAGGTAGCATAAGTGAAATTCCTCCTTGATGAAAATATTTCTTCTAAAACTGCAAAATTTTAAAAAAGTCTTGGGTTTGAGGCAGTTCATGTAAGGAACGTAGACTTAAGAGGAGCTTCAGACAGTGAGGTCATAAAATTTGCAAGGGAAAATGGACTTATCCTTATTACAGTAGATAAAGGATTTACAAACATTCTTCATTATCCTCCAAACACCCACCATGGTATTATTAGACTAAAGTTGAAATACATGCCATCAAAGATAGTCCATAGTGTTTTAGAAAGATTTTTCAAAGCTGTTAGGATGGAAGAAATAAAAGGAAACATAATTATTTTAGAAAAAGACCGTTTTAGAATAAGGAA
>Ga0190303_1000970_pt1 | contig 11767 bp, 6 predicted proteins | sample 48700701_MG_FD_161672 | JGI IMG/M metagenome (GOLD analysis project Ga0190303, IMG submission 161672) | Hydrothermal vent sediment bacterial communities from Southern Trench, Guaymas Basin, Mexico - 4870-07-0-1_MG | ecosystem: Environmental > Aquatic > Marine > Hydrothermal vents > Sediment ...
GTATTATTTAACGACTGATAATATTCACCAGAAGTTATATCAGATAGTAATCTAGACGTACCTACCTCATTAAAATCTCTACGGCCACCTTCAATATTATATTGATGTGGATTATGGATATAAGCAAAAGAATCTGTCTTTCCATCAACTAGCTTATTTATTTCTAATGGTGTCAAAAGTCTTGATGACGCGTAATCAAACCCATTAGCAGGATCATCACCATATTCAACAGTAGAAATGTCATTCCCTTCATTATCAAAAAAACCCAATGCCCTAGCTGCAGGGGAATCTACTACAACCACAGAGCTGTTTGACCCAACAGTACCGGAATATAATTTTAATTTATCATTTTCGGAATATTCAACATCTACATAGGCATATCCACCAATACTAAGAGATGCAATTTTATTTGCCATAATTTTTGACATCTCTACAGGTGTCACATTTTCATTCGTACCCAACTCAAAAGTTTCATTACCATATCCGTCTATGTTCACAATAAATTTATCATTTATACCAGAAATGGTAGTATAAGTTGTACAAGCTAAACCAGACTCACAACTACCTCTACTACCACCACCAGGGCATGGGTGCTTATAATTCAAATAATACGAACATTGTGTATTGCTACAAGCATATTTGTCTCTAGAGCTTATTTTAATATACTTAATAGCAAATTCATCACCAGACCACCCATCAATAAATGGGTAAATTCTTAAATTACTAATATCCCCTTGCCACCATTGAAATGGTCCCATATTAATCGTATACAGTCGCCATTTATCATCAGCTACAATATCAAAGTCAACTTGCTTATTAGAATTCCATACACCATCACTTAAACTAACCCATCTAAGCCTACCAGTTGAAAGCCCCTGTACAGATTTATCTAAATTATTATTAGTAATTTTCATCATTATTTTAACTACATAATAATCTTCCGCTTCAACAGAGGGTATATTCGCTGATCGCCCTATATAACATTCTCTATCATAGGACGTACCAAATAAAACACCATTCCAACAACCATATAAATATATATTATTATAAATATCCCACCCATCCACGTCACCATTCTCATGAAAATCAGACGAATATCCGTCCAATGTATCATGCATACATAAGAATGAATTTCGTATATGTCTAGCTTCTCGTAAAAAATTATAGGCCATTTATAATTTCCTTATGGGACACTGTTTTATAATATCAACTAAACAATAACCGTCACCTGCATAACCACTGCATTTACCACAAAATTCTATGCCATTTTCTTCATTTATAGCCTCTGGATTTAACGTTTGAAATACTTTCATTTTTTTAATTTCCATAGCTTGCATAGCCAATACTTTACGGTACCGTTCTTCCCATTCTTTATAAGTAAATTTATATTTAATACCACATTTTTTACATGTATATATTAGATATTTTTGAATAGAATCCTCTATCAATTCACCAGTATCAAAATCAATTTCATACTTCCAATCATCCTTCACATAACTATCTATAGTAGAATTAACATCCATTATTAAATCACCTGCACATTTATCGCACTTAATAGTAAACATAATTTCACCTAATTTATCGGATCAACAGCTGGTGGTAATGATAAAATAGAATTACCACCCTGAGATCTATAATCTTTATAATGTGAACTAAATTTATTAGCCCTAGCCGCATCAGCCCGAGTAAATAAAAATGGATTAATTAATAGATTACCAACACCACGATAATATGCAACTATAGCATCAATCATATCCTGTTCATAATCACCACAATAATGCCTAAATACATAATCGTACACTATTTCTGACGCTCTATAAAAAGGATACCCATGCCGGCCACAGGCATATTCTAAATGAGCATGCTCAAAGTCTCTGTCAAAACTATGCCCACATGGACTATATAATTCTCGTTCTAATACTGGGCTAAGCGGTCTCACTAATGTATTAATGAAATTACAAGACCATGTCGGAAATGATAACCCAATTTCATTCAAAACATCCTCTAACCCTGGTGGAGCAACAGATGTTAACGTAAATGTAGTATTACCAGCCACTATAGCTATTTCATCATGAATTTTCTTCTGTTCGGCTTCAGCTTTATATAACCAAGCATTACTACCGCCACCACCTATTTCTAAGCGGGATTTATCAGCTACACATTTTTTCATTAATCTACCACGTACTTTATTAATAGAACTAACCTCACCATTACTATTAGGCATACCAACAACACCACCAATAGTATCGTACTGATACACAGTAGATCTATCTGCTACAATAGGATATAACAAAGATCCTGTTGATTCATATCCATGTGGAGGGAAATCACCATGACTACCATATGATATATTATATTTTCGTTCGTAAGTAGTTATGTCTTCAACAGCATCAATTAAATCACCAAAATAAAGTTTTATACCATTAATTCCAACAATATTGGTTGTGCTAATTAAATCATAATAAAATGAAAGATTACTTTTACTAGAAATTTCATGGCTCGTTGGTGATATACGAAATGATATTCTAAAATAGGAATACCCATTTAAGTATTCGGTAGCATCTATATCCAGATCATAAAAACCAGTTTTAGTGCCATAATTATCTAGCTTATTAGATAGATACATAGTATCTAAACTATAAATTTCAGTCCAATTTGAACCATCCATTGAACTATACATTTTTAAACCTGGTAAATGATAAAGATTACCAAAATATTCAGTGTCTTTTACTTGTATAGCTATATCATCTTCAGCATCCGCGCCATACTTAAACTCAATAACTACACCAGAAATAACACGTTGTTGGGATTCACCATTACCATCTTGAAATGCAAAATCAATATTTATTTTTCTATCAGTATCTGCATCTCCACAATAATATTCAACATAATAGTAATAACCAGTAGTATTGGGATACCATTCAGACGTAGTTATACCCTCCCATGGTGTACCAGAATTATTCTGCAAACAATCAGGTACAGTATCACATCGTACTAAATAATTTGCACTATTTAACAATACCATTTTTGAAGGTATTAAATCCAACTTCGTATTATCTATAGTTATCTTTAAGCCTCTTTGATAATATTCATATACAGGATCACCGGCACTGTCGTATGTCTGTATAGTTCTATCGGAAGACGGCACATAATCTGTATAACCAGTGTCAAACAACGTCACACCATTTACCCATGGTGGAGAAGTACATGTATCATATAAAGTTTTATTACACCCACTAACAGTATTTATCCAATTACCATCTGAATCAAAACATCTAACGGGTCCATTATTTAACTGTATTTGCCAATAATTACCAGTAAATACACCAGGACTACTTTTTGTAGGTGCTAAAATAGAAATTACAGAGTCACCTTCGTCGCAAACCAGTCTATGCTCAGTTAACTTAAAATCATATTTATATTCAGGATATTCAATATTCAAAAATAAATGTCTACCTTTAACTATACCATTAACTTCTTCATAATTAGAATTTACGTATTCATCAAAATAAATATTCTCATTACTTAAAATAGGATGATCACCAAAATAATTAATTACTAATTGATTATCATATATAACTTTATACCGATCGATATCTTTCCAACTCTCTTGCCATGCCCACTGTATAGATTTTGTATTATCACCCCAAGGGCAGTCTTTATATGTATACCAAGTTATTATATCAACTAAAGTACCACCAACCATAGTTTGATACGGATTTTTTGGATATGGATAATATATACCTACTAATGAACTATGTGTATTAAATATATCACTAAATCTATACCGTATAGGTAAATTACTAGACGCATCAACTTTTATCTTCTCATTTATGGAAATATTTTCTAAATCATTATCTACTAAATATAACCCAAATGGATTTATAAAAAAAGACCCATCATCATAATAATCACTACTACAATATAATAAATATGGGTAATTTTGTGTAGTTGAACTAATACTAGATACAGTATAAAACTCATTAGCTGGTACCCATTTATTTTTACGAACAAATGACGAATCTACATCATTTACCACATAATAATCTATATTATCTATAGACCTATAGCTTCTTAAAAAATCACGGCATACATTACCGAATTTCGGTAAGGAGCCATCATTTCGTAATGCCCGTTCTTTTGCAACCAAATCCAAACCACCACGATAATACCCATATCCAGAAAATCTATTTTCGCCAAGTTTATCTTCATTACAAAAAGACCAATCACATAGGCAATTCCATAACTGTGCATGTGAATCACAAGTATATCCAAAATGATCAGCAGGTCCTAACATACGTATATCCCATTTACCATGTGGAGGATCAGCCTCGTCAGAAAATGGCTCCATTATATTAATATCAAATTCTGTTAAATTTCCTACAATATTGTAACGTGCATAATTATCACATGCATCATATGGATACCACATAGGGCCTGTTTCGGAAAAGAAACTTAAATCATGATCACCACATGGTGGTATATAAGTATTATTTATTGAAATTGGTGCACCATTTTCATCTGTTTCATACTCAATTCCTGGTCTACCATAACAATTATACTCAGGTAACAAAGTATATTTCCTATATGAACCAGTCCACGAATAAAATATTTCAACATCACGACAATAAGGCTGTCTAACCCAAGTAAGTAATTTAGTTTTAATTTGACCTCGTACTCTACCAGTTCTACCTTTTAATACTACAGATATAACTAATGGATCATAACCAAATTTCCTTAATACATAATCATAACTATCATTCTGTAATTCCATAACGTCATCATGGTAAATAACTGAATCAGGGTTACTACCACTTACAGTTACATATAAATCTGGTACAACCTCTACACCATAATACGTTCGTTCCGGTACTTCACCAAAACTGTGTTTTTCATATATATATAATTTATCTATATATAAATATGTATCATGACATACTGATCTAAATTCATTTATGTTTTTTGGCTTAATTACAAATTGATTTACTTCTAATCCATCAGTACCTTTTTCATATATTTCCATTTCTATTCTATCATTTTCAGAATAGTATAAATATAACCCACCATCTATCTCCCATTGACGCACAGCATTAGATAAATCTTTATACTCATCTGGTAAAATCACAAGTATATAACCAGCATTACCAAGTACCCTTAAATTCCCGTTTGGTATAGATAGTTCCATTTCATTGCCAAATAAAATTTTATATAATTTATAACCAACAATATATGTATCTGATAATTGCGTTACAAATGGATTGTTAGGCAACCGTTTACGAACGGCATCATTATATAAATAAGCCATACTACACGAATCACCAGACCATTCAGAAACCATAGGAAAAAAACTAAAAGTTATTTCACCATTATCATTAGTATATGCAGCAAAATCATCTTGGTATGATGGTAAATAATCCGTAGTGCCTGATCCATCTATTTTGAATGACGTCTGTCCTATAACACCACCAATAAACAATTTTCTAAAATGTATATGATCGTATTCCCACGAGCCACTACCTTTATCAACTACAATTATATCATTATCACCCCAAAAAGTTCTAGCTTTAATATAAAACATATTAAGATGACTATCTAATACTGATGTTGGCGCCTTTTCAGGAAAAGCTTTCAAAACAAAATCCAAATCATTTGACAATTTATCATAAAAAGACTCAAATTTACCAGGAATATTTTTCCATGACTGCTCCATTTCAAACAAACTATTATAATTCAATAATTCATTTTTGGGTAAAAAAGACAAATCAGGATCAGATAAATTTATAGCGTAAACTTTACTATTATACCAAAAAGTATCACCCAAAATTACTATTTCATCATGATTTATATTAGATGATTCAAAAATATTATATTCCCCATCTGGAAATTCCAACGTTTCAAATTTATTGCGTATAATAGGCTTTAATGGTATAGATTTTAATTCTTTTACTAAATCAGGGTATTCACCTTCATAATTATTTGATGACGTACCAGCCGTCAACGGTAATTTTTCTCTATTAATATGAAAATACTCAAAATCAGGCAAATACACACGCCATGCGTCTATTATCCAATTAACTTGAAATTGGTTGGTAGTATCAGTATCACGAGCGTAATGTATGCTACCAGCCCAGGCTTGCACTTCAGGATCTGCAAATGATTCTTTATATTTATCAGTATCCCAGTTTTCCTTAAAAAGATAATATCGAAGTTCTAAAATCTGCTCAGCCAAAACTTTATCACCCTGGCGCATTTTATCATCAATACAATATAACCAACAAATACCAGTGTAACCAGGGCATTCGGGTTTAGCACCATTACATGGGGCTTTCCACATACCTATATCTTTATCGTAACTATGAGTATCCCAATATTCTTGTACTTTAACGTCGTTTCTATTTAGACATTGGGTAGGCACGTTATTTATTCTACCAGTATCACCATCAATTGAAAATTCAGCTACCTCATCTCGCCACCAATAACATCTACTTAACTGCGCTCTTACATAAGAAACATCATAATAAAGTGGCAATCTAAACACAAAACCAGAAGGTACTGTGTCAAATTGAGTTAAATCAGCTGCATATGGATATTTATCTGGTTCTATGGATGAAAATCCCATATGATAAGGTGAATATCCAGAACAAGTTGCGTCTGTACCATTACCATCACACTTACCATTATTATAACCATTAATTTGATCCCTAGTCCATTTACCACCGCCAGATACTGATCTATTACCTACTTGCCTACTAATATCTGGTAAAATACATCTATACTCAGTAGACCCATCACCACTATATTGATCACAAGACACATCTGTGCCAATACCATTACAATATGGCGCACGAGTCGCAGCGTCGGCGTCACTAGCGCTCTTAGGTGTATAAACACAAACCTGCTTTTCGTCATCCCAATACTTACATACAACAGGTTCATTTACCCAATATTGGCACGTATTTTTACTCACTATTATCAATTACCTCCATACTAAACTTACCAGTAAGCTCATCTATATGATAACAAATTTTATTAGCACCTTCATAAAATCCAATTGTTCTACGTTCTAATCTAAAACTTTCTTTAATTCCGGGGACCATAGAAGCCCTATATTTCACAAAATAAGCTTCTTTATCTATAAGATCCCATCGACGCCCATCAAAAAAGAGGCTAAGCCTAGTGATTGCCCTTTTAGGCACTTCTTTCCACTCGACCTGCCCCTCTCGTAATACAGTTCCATCTTTAAGTTCTACTTCCCAATATCGTTTCATAATATACTCCAGTTCCTTAAACCATTATATTTATACAACCACACTATTGTAAAGACCATCCCGGCCTAGGCTTTTAACCTAAATAATCCACTTGTCCTTAATACTATTTTTATATTTTATATATTTAATATTACCACAATCCCATATTCTATTATAGCCACCATTTTGTCGTAATTCCCACTCAGTTTTATTTTTAGATTCATAGGGTTGTTTTCTTAAAGCAAACCTATGAATTCTTTTTAATTTATTTGATTTGAAATACCAATAATTTAACGCAGTGTACTTATCAAAATCAAACCCCAATTTTTCATATAAATTCCCATTCGACCAACGACGATCGACATAAGAAAATATTTGAGTCCAATCATAATTTCTTTCAAAATATTTTAAGAGCTTTGAAGCTCCTCCTACAACAGTTATATCTTTTTTAGAACAAAATCTTTGCAATTCCCATATATTTTGATTTTTATTTTTGCCTCCTTTGGATATTGAAGGTTTAGAAAATGTCATAACTGAAACCAACTCATCTTTATAAAATAAACCTGTTTTTATTCTCGAACTACTATAACCTTGAAGATGGTTTTTATTACAAAACTTTTTAGCTTCAGCGGTGGTAATTTCCTTAACAGTACATTGACGAGCATATATTTTTTTGTTATCCAAAGATAAAATGTTTTTAAGTCTTGAAACCACTAAACTTTTGTTTAACAACCACTCATCTTCAAAAATAGTTATTAGCCTATAACCTTTTTCATTGCAAAGTTCTAACTTATTAAGGTGATACTTACGGCCCTTTCCAGCTAATTCTGAATGCCAATAAAGACCACAATATTCTATAGCAATCTTTTTATCTGGAATTACAATATCTAATTCATATGGAGGTATTATAGTTTTTGATCTATCTATTACTTCACCATCATAAATTAATTTAATACAAGATAATAAATCTGTTTCCTGATAAGATGTACCTACGTTCGTACATCTAGGACACCTATATCCTTTAGAACTCCAGTTGTGCCATGATACATAATAATCATGGCCATTTGGGCAAATCAAATGCATAGGTGTGTTAGAATTAATGTATTTTCCTATTAACATATATCCATTTGATGTTACATCTTTTATAACTACATCTTCATCAACATATAACCCACCACAAATTTTACAACGACTTCCACTCGACCAAGCCTTCCACGTAATGTAGTGCTTATGGCCATTATGGCATATAAAATCTAATTTTTGACGATTATTTATATAAGTTTTTGTTAATAATTTATACCCCTCTTTTTCAAAAGAGCTTCTAACTTGTTCATAACTAGGCTTAGCTACCCCAGCACATATAGCGCACCTTTGGTGCTGGTTATTCCAAGCAGACCACGATATAGCATGCTTATGCCCATTTGGACATATAAAATCAAGAGGTGTTTCAGAATCTATGTAAGTATCTGACAAAAGCGAATAGCCCTCAGATTCAAAAGAGTTTTTAATATAATTAATATTATATCTATTCCTATATTTGGAGCATCTAGCGCAACGCTGACCAATTCGCCATTTAGTCCAACTAATTTCACCTTTATGCCCATTTTTACACACATATTTTAATTTTTGGCGATTATTTATATACTCAGTAGATAATAGTTTATATCCCTCATCCTCAAAAGATTTCTTAACTGATTCATATGATATTGAAGTTTTAGTATATGTATTAGGCCTACCGCTTTTTTTATTAGATATACTACGCTTTCTATTAACCTCATTCCTATTTACAGTTCTATTATCACCAAAATATAATTTAAACAATCGGGTTAAACTATGCCTTTCTATGCCCAATAAAATAGAAATATCAGATAAAGAATAATCACTATTAAAACAATTCTCCAGTCTGCCATACTGATAAGCGTCATGCGCTTTACATGACTTGGACATCATACTAATATGTTGATTCAAATTATTTATAAGCTTACCACATACTGGACAAACTATTTTAGTTTCTGTTATATTGATAGTAGTGCCCATAAAACCTCCTATATATTATAGGATATTTGATAGGTTTTGCTAAATTAAAAATGGAATAAATAACAATACGTTATATTCATATAACTATTTAATTTTATTCTAACTATAGTCGAAGTAGAGCCGATAATTAATTGTACTATTAGCACCAGTCTCTGCAGCGCCTAATCTTATATTTAACCATATAGGATCAGCCATAAGTCCATAATTACCAATTGATTCACTAGCATCAGCTGTTGACACAACCGACAAATTATCTTCAGTAGCGTACAAATAACTTGGTGGTGTATCACTATCAATATCCGCAGCGGCTATATTTGGATACCATTCAATACCATCAGTATCACCAGAACCAGCATTATTTCCAATTCCAACTGTACCAAATCTAAAATAAGTATCTGCATTTCCTTCATTATGATGAGAAAAAGTTCCATGGCTCTGCAAACCAAATTTAACTGTACTCATTTGTACGGCACCAGACTCAATCTCAAACATAACACATTTAACATCACTTTCAGTAGAAACGGTAACATTACCATAATTTATTGATGTTACATTAGGGTACGCAGGGGAAGCATTATTTGGTCCGGAACAAATAACATAAAATTCATCTCCGGCTGCAAGATTATCACTTCCACTAGTGGGATTAAATTTAACCATAACACCACGAGAGCCAACTTTTGTGTACCCACCTGAAACTGTAGTAACTGGTGAACTACTCATATCACCTCTATCTGAACTATATACATATTTGGCTGTACCAACAGGTGAAGATGCTCCACCACCGGCACCATCTGGTTTATAGCATTGTATAGTCCACGCAGGGCTCGCCTGATTAAACACTGCGTCTGTAAATTTTACCATTAATCCTTTACTACCAACATTATACCAATGATCTGGATACAATAATTCAGTATTAGTACTAGAATCATCCACACTTCCAGTAGATGTCCAAGACATAGTTGGTACATTACCAGTTCCAGCACCCATAGTTGTTCCATTAGTCACATCAATACTTATAGTGTACTGTATATCAGAAGCATTATTAAATACTCCACCCGTTGTCATTGTACCAGCATATGTATTACTGCCCCCTTTACTTGGTGTGCCAATTCCACGAGTTGCATCATTATCATCACTGATAACAATTTTATAAATTTCTGAAACTAAACCATAATAAGTCCCAGATACGGACACAGTACCGTTAAATGTATTAGAAGTTGCAGAACCACCAGCTTCATCTTTTGTACTCCACCCAAGCACAGCATGAGCTGAGTTAGTACCACTTGTTGAAACCGTAACCATAGAACCAGCACCCAATTCACCAGGATATATAGCAAATCTATTGCCATTAGAACCATCATTTTCCCACTTACAAATTGCTTTATCATAATCCTCGGTACCTTTACCAAGCGCTCGTAATTTTTCAGTAATATCTCTAGCCACAAACCTAGCATCTAAATTAGACCCAGAATACAAAGTAATATACGGAGCTGCAACCCCACCAATGCTAAGATACAATCTATTAGTTGTAGACCCAATTGTAAATGTATCACCAACACTAGCTGTGGCAATAGAGTAACCCTGTGTACCTTTACACCCATTATCACCATCACCAATAGCTCCTTCAGCGCTCACATCATAGGCAACCCAACGTGTTATCGCTGCCATAATTATACCTCCCTTTAATTATATTTAGTCCTTTAGATGATGAAATACACCAATTTATTTTATTTCACACATCATTTCGGATTTTCTATCGTAAAACTAAACACAACCGGTTCTAGCTCATTACCATTAAAATCTTTTATACCAGAAACAGTTATAGTATACGTTCTATCATAAAAGAAAAATTTATTTTGCGGATAAATTGAAGCCGACAAATCTACACTAGTAATAGCAGTTATAGAAGCATCCAAATCATAAGATTCCAAATCACGTGTTTCAAAATAAACAGCTGCTCCTTCAACATTTGGACAAAAAACCGAATTTGAAGCTTCAACTGTTGTTACTACTGTTGATTTTGGCCCCCAATCAATTACCTCATCAAATGTAACATGATAACCATACAATAAATTATAATTCTGTTCAATAATACCAGAATTTGTATTTTCGGCATGTATAGTTAAGACTATTGTACCACTTGAAATAACACTAGCAGGATAATAATATGCCTTATACCCATTTGGTATACCGGATAAAATTGTTGGTACAATATTACCATCATGCAAAAAATAAGTACCAGACACACTTATTGGATAAACTGTATCTGTTACATCAACCGAAAATGAGGTCAAATCAGACACAAGTACCCATTCATCTACATCAATTGAAAAATTATCAATTACAATAGCCATACATTAACATGTCCATACATATCGTTTTATTCAAACACAATCCTCTATATATAAGTTGGTTAGATTAACTTATTCTACAAATAACTGGCGATATAGTAACATCCCGTTTTTTACCACCAATATACACAA
>Ga0190303_1000971_pt1 | contig 11757 bp, 12 predicted proteins | sample 48700701_MG_FD_161672 | JGI IMG/M metagenome (GOLD analysis project Ga0190303, IMG submission 161672) | Hydrothermal vent sediment bacterial communities from Southern Trench, Guaymas Basin, Mexico - 4870-07-0-1_MG | ecosystem: Environmental > Aquatic > Marine > Hydrothermal vents > Sediment ...
AATCTACTTGCTTTCATCGCTTTAGTTCCTTCTTTCAGCCAGAAAAAGTAAAGCAGAAAACTCTAAATCAAAATGGTCCAGTTTGCAGGGGGCAGAGCAGTGGCAGGTCACGGGTCACACGTTGGAACAGCGGGCCAAAGTCGATCTTGGCATAATGTAGGTATTGCTCCAGTGCATGCACCGGGCAGGTGGTGTCACTGGAGCCACGGCCGATCTCGACCTCGCGCCAGCCGGTTTTGCCCGTGAGCGTCAGGATGGCACGGTAATCCCCCCCGAAACTAAGGGAGCGTTGATCGGCGGGATCGGCTTGCAAGGCCACCATGATTTTTTTAGGCGCGGGTCATCCGCGACAGGCAGGAAAATGGCGACCGAGGGCAGCTCTTTAACCTGGTCAAGAATGACGTTGATCAGCCGCTCATTGGCACCGGTTTCGTCGGGTTCTTTCATCAGCGAGGCATATAGGATCAATTCGTGTAGCAGCGGCGGGATGGTGACCACGGAACAGTCGCGCAACATTTGCGCACTTTGAGATGATTTGAAAAACAGACTGTGGGTGGAGACCGCACCACGGGTCATGACCTCATGCAGGGTTCCCTCCGCCAAAAGATCATGCGACCCTATTGCAGATTATTCGACCTCTATTTCCAGCAATTCCTCATAGCTATAGGAAATGTGGATATCGCCATCTATTCTGGCTTTGAATTTCGGGTCCTGTTTCATGCACCCGATCCCGCATATCTGGCTTACTTCCATATCCTGACTGTCGCTGTACCACAGCCGTCCGCCCGGGGTTGAGATGTAGCCATCAATCCCTTCATCCTCGTCCCCTTCCAGGTCTGCGACTGATGGTACTTCGGCGCGGGCATCTGGATCGTTATGATACGAGGCGATGACATCCATGTTGTCGGGGGCCTTGCCAAGGCAGCTGTCACGACGTCCGCGTCGGGCATTCGAGGCAAACAGCACACCTTTTCCATCATATCCAATATAGCCGCAATATTCACGGTTTTTGCGAAATGAAACATCCTGCAGCTGGTTGAGGACGGATTTTACCAAATCAACTTCGCCAGTCGACTGCGCGAATGCAGCACCCGAGAGGAGCAGGCTGGCAACAAGGATGGTGGGTTTTATCATGGCGTCCCCGTTCGTCTTTGTACGGGACGTTCATAGCGTGGATAGGGGATGGGGCAAAGCGGGCAGTTGGGCAAAGCCATAACCGCCCGCTTTGTATGGTTTAGCCTTCGGATTTCAGGTCGTTATACATCTCGAACGCCTGTTTGACGGGCATCAGTTCGTGCACCACTTTGGACACCGCTTTGATCATCGCAATGGGGGCATCCGACTGGAAGATGTTGCGGCCCATATCGACGCCAGCCGCCCCTTGGTCCACGGCGCGGAACGCCATATCCAGCGCATCCAGTTCTGGCAGCTTCTTGCCGCCAGCGATCACGATTGGCACGGGGCAACCGGCCACAACCTTCTCGAAACCTTCCTCGATGAAATAGCTTTTGACGTAATGCGAGCCGATTTCAGCAGCAATGCGGGTGGCCAAGCCAAAGTAACGTGCGTCGCGGGCCATGTCTTTGCCAACGCCGGTCACCGCAAGCGTCGGGATGCCGACCTTCATGCCTGAATCAATCAGTTTGATCACGTTGGTGATCGACTTATGCTCGAATTCCGCTCCGATATAAACCTGTGCGGCCATCGCACAAACGCCCATGCGCACAGCATCATCAATGTCTACCGCAATGGTTTCATTGGATAATTCCGAAAGGATCGAGTTGCCGCCAGAGGCGCGCATCACGATCGGTTTGGTCACTGTCGGTGGGATCACCGAACGTAGGATGCCACGGGTACACATCAAAACGTCGGCATGTTCGGCCAGTGGCAGGATGTTCAGGTCGATCCGCTCCAGCCCTTTGGTCGGGCCCTGAAAATAGCCGTGGTCAAAGGCCAGCATTACGGTGCGCCCTGACACGGGGTTGAAAATCCGGCTCATTTTGTTCTTGATGCCCCAGTCGTAATTGGCGCCGCCTTTCAGGAAGAAGCCTTGCTTGTCTTGCGGGGTGTTCAAACCAAAGTCTTTGCCGTCTTTGATGTCGTCTAGGTCTGCCATTTTATTTCCTGTCTTTCGAGTTATGAGGTTGGAATTTTCAGCGCCTTGACCATTGCGGTATAGGCACGTTTGGGTTTTTTCGCGCCCAGAACGGCGCTGCCGCTGACCACCATATCGGGTTTGCAGGCGGCGATTTCTTCAATTGTTTCTTTGGTCACGCCGCCGTCAAACGCCAGCAGGGCATCGGGGGCCAGTTGGCGCAGCTCAAGCAGGCGCGCACAGGCGGCGGTAATGTCGGGCGGGGTGCCGCGCGGGTCGAGCGACAACACAAGGATCATATCGGGGTTTAGCGCCAGCAGCGGGGCGGCGTCTTCAAGCGATGTGCCGGGCATCAGGGCAAGGCCTGCCAGAACGGTGCCTGTTGCGGCTTTGATGGCCTCAATCGCTGCTGCCGCGCCGTCAGATTCCGCATGCACCGTGATCATATCTGCACCGGCCTTAAGGTAGCTTTCCACATGATCAGCAGGGTTCTGCACCATCAAATGCACATCGCGCAACATGCCGACATCCATCGCGGCAACGAAGCCCGGCCCACCAACCATTTGTGGCACAAACACCCCGTCCATCACATCAAAATGCAGGATATTACAGCCCCATTCGGCCACGTTTTGCGCCGCACGGCGCAGGTTACCCAGATCAGCGGCAAACATGCCAAGGCTGATGCCACGGGTTCGGGATTTCAGATCATCAATGCTCATCATCAGGTTCCTAAAACACTTCCTAAAAAACCACGCCTTTGCGCAGGATAAAGCAGCCATAAGGCCGTTGTTCGGATGTAGCAACGACGGCAAAAGCGTCATTGGCGCGGGCGTAAAAATCTTGCCGCTCGATACTGCCTAGACCAGCACCATCAGGTTTGGCGGCGGCGAGAGCCTCAAACGTCTGGTTGTGAACGTCGCCCATTTCATCCGGTGCACCGTCAACCTGCATACGCCACGCGCAATTGTCGGTGAACCCATCCAAAGGCATCAGGGCGGTGATCAGGCCAATCGCTTCGGGCAGCATCATCGCGGGCAGGTGGATCACCTCGCCCCAAATGGTGCAGGCGGCGGTGGATGCGGCGGGGAAGTTGGCGTCAACCACAACCAGTTCGTCCCCATGCCCCATTTGCATCAGGCAGGTCATCAAATCAGGCGTCATGCGGGCGTCAATTCCGTGCAGCATATCGTATCTCCTTAAAAGGGGGCCGCGAGCATTTTCCCCGCAACCCCCGTGTTTTTCAAGTGCTTTACACCCTAGCGTGGAGGCAGCGGCATCCATGATGGCATAGCAACATCGGCATGGGCAAACTGGGGCATGCTTTTGCTCAGAGTTTCCATGTTGGTGATGTCGTTGTCATTCAGGAATTTCTGCGTGATCAGAGTTGGCGGCACAACAACGTTGTGACCCGGATCTTCACCTGCCAGCAGCATCGCCAGCGTACGGACCGAAACTTCGCCAACCACAGCAGGGTTGGTTGCAACGGTCGCAGCCCAGGCACTACCAGCTTCGCGCATTGCGGAAATATCGGCGGTGGAAACGTCGGCTGAATAGATATCAACCTTATCGGTCATGCCTGCCTCGTCCACAGCGATTTTCACGCCTTTGGCGAATTCGTCATAGGGCGCGAATATCACGGTGATTTCAGGATGTGCTTGCAAAACAGAACGCGCCTGATTGGCAACCGAATTGGCAATTGGGTTGTCCAATGTGCCAAACATCGCCACTTCCTCGATGCCAGAATGGGCCGCTTTGATATCTTGCCATGCAACATCACGACGATCCAGCGGCGCGATACCAGCCACATAAACATAACCCGCTTTCCAAGTATCACCATTATCGGCAACAGCCTGTTCCAGCGCCAGTTTACCCAGCAGATAATCAGATTGCTCAACCTGTGGAATGGCCGCATTTTCAACGTCCACATCGAACGCTACAACCTTGATGCCCGCATCAAGAGCGCGCTGTGCGGCCTCTTGCATGGCTTCGGTCAGACCGTGCTGGATGATAATCCCGTCCACACCCAATGCGATGGCTTGATCCACCATATCGGCCTGAAGCGCGGCGTCTTGACGGCTGTCAAATACCCGCAGATCAACGCCGATGGCGGCGGCCTGTGTTTCAACACCAGACAGGTAAGCCTGGAAAAAATCGCCAGTGGACAGATAACGCACTAGTGCGATTTTCACTTCGCCTGCGTTATCAAACGGGGCAGGCATGTCGCCCGCCATGGATGGGGTAGCAAAGCCGGTTGCAAGTGCTGCAATCCCGCCAGCCATTCCCAGAACAATACGTCTAGATAGTTTCATGATAGTTCTCCCTTTAGTGGTTTGGTTCTAGTGGTTAGAGCCCCCGCGCCGACCTGTCAGCACGAAGGTAAAGACGAGGGCAATCACAAGCACCGCCCCCTTTACGAAGTCCTGGGTGTAGTAAGGCGCGTTCATCATTGTCAGCCCTTGCAGCAGGATACCGACAAAGAGCGCCCCGATGGCGGTGCCGAACGCGTTTGGTTTGGCCACGCCCAGCACGGCAAATCCGATCAGGGCGGCGGCCACGGAATCCAGCAGCAGGTTATTGCCCGAGGCAATATCGCCGCGTCCCAGACGGGCGGCCAGCAAGATGCCCCCGACCGAGGCCAGCACGCCGGAAATCATATAGGCGATGATTTTGTAGCGGTTCACATTGGTGCCCGCCAATGCTGCGGCGCGCTGGTTTGATCCGATGGCATACATCAGGCGGCCATGGCGGGTCAGTTCCAGAAACACCCAGCACAGGATGGCGACGATCACCAGAATGACCACCGAAACGGGGATCAGGTTCTCGATAAAGAAATCAAAGCGGTTGCGGCCCAGCCACAGGAATTCAGGGGCGAATGTGCCGTTTGCGGTCTCGCCGCCAGGCAGTTTCATGCCAGTGGCGATGGAACGGCCTTCGGTCGGGATACGTTGTAATCCGATCAGCAGGAACATCATCCCCAGCGTCGCCAGCAGGTCCGGCACCTTCATTTTGACGATCAACAGCCCGTTGACCAGCCCGATCAATGCGCCCATCACCAGACAGGCAACGACCGCCGCAACCGCGCTCATTTCCAGCACCACCATAACGTAGGCCGATAGCATCAGCGCTGATGTGGCGGTGGAGCCGATGGACAAGTCAAACCCGTCAACCACCAGCGTGAAGGTAACCCCCAGAGCAAGAATGCCGGTGATCGCCACCGACTGGAAAATAAACACTGCACTATAGGGGCTTAAAAACCCTTCCGCCGCGACCGAGAAATAGATCAGCAGACCCGCCAGCAAGGTTAGAAACCCGTAGCGAATGGCATAGTCGACCATGGTTTTCTTCGGGGCCATGTCTTTAGTATCTGTGATATCTGTCGCGTCGTCCTGCATTGTCGTCTACCCGTCCACTTTTGCTTGTTTGTTGTTGCCGTTCAGGCCCGCGACCTGCGCCACCACCTGTTTGATATCCAGATCAAGGTTGCGATGCTCGCCGACGATTTTGTGGTCGGCCAAAACGATGATCCGGTCGGCGATTTCCATCACCTCGTCCATTTCGCTGGCCATCACGATGGTGGCCCGCCCCTTGGCGGTTTCGCGGATTTTGTTGCCAATATCGCGCCGTGCCTTGATGTCGACGCCTTGAAACGGCTCGTCCAGTATCAGTAAATCCGACGGCTGGCTGAGCCAGCGACCGATCACCACCTTTTGCTGGTTGCCGCCTGATAATGTGCCGATGTCGTCAGTTTCCGACTGGCAAATAATGTTCAAATCGTTGATCGTATCGCGTGCGCCGCGCGCCTCGGCCTTGCGATTGACAAAGGACAAGGTGGAAAACCGCGCCAGAAACGGCGCGGAGATGTTTTTGGTCAGGTTATGGTCCTGCAACACGCCGTTGGTGCCGCGATCCTTGGCACACATGAACACGCCAGACTCAATCGCGTGGCCGGGTGATTTCGGCGCATAGGGCGCGCCCATCAGGGTTAATGTGCCGCCTGCGGGTTTCTTCAATCCGTATAAAATGGCCGCCAGTTCGGATTTTCCCGACCCGACAAGGCCGGTGATGGCGACAACTTCGTCGGTGTTGATGGTCAGCGAGATTTTCGGCGACCCAGCGCGGATTTGCACGTCTTTCAACTCCAGCACTGGCGCACCAGCGGTTTTGAAATCCAGCGTGGCATCGACCATCTTCTGGCCCAGCATTGCATTCACCGCGGCCTCGTAATCCAGCGGTTTTTCGTCAAACCGCCCGACGATTTCGCCATCGCGCATGCTGACGATCCGATCAGCAATGCGGTGAATGTCCGAGGTGCGGTGCGAGATATAGAGGATCGCCACGCCCGCGTCCCGCAAGCGGTCCAGCAAGGTGAACAGGCGAGCGGCCTCGGTGGCGGAGAGTGACGATGTCGGCTCGTCCAGTATCATCAATTTGGGTTCATGCGCCATCGCGCGGGCAATCGCCACCAGTTGCCGGTCGGCCAGTGCCAACTCACTTACAGGTTGGGTCACGTCCACGTTCAAACCCATCGAGGCGGCCAGTTTGCGGGCCTGCGCACGGATTTCACGCCGTTTCAGGAAAAACCCGCTGCCCGGTTCGGCCAATGTGTCCAGCATCAGGTTTGATGCGACATCCAGATCGGGGATCACCCCGTCGTTGATATTCTGGTGAACGGTGACGATGCCCGCGCGGATTGCCTCGGACGGGGTGGCGGGTCGGATCACTTCGCCGTGCATCTTCAAGGTGCCGTTATCAGCCGGATGCACACCGCAGATCACCTTGACCAATGTGGATTTGCCAGCGCCATTCGCGCCCATCAATACGGTGACTTCGCCAGAGTATAACTCAAGGTCAATGCCGCGCAGCACATTGTTGGTGCCGAACGCCTTGGTCAGTCCCTGAATTTCTACAGCAGCCTTAGCCATTGCAAATAGCTCCCCAATTGGCGGCAATCTTATGTGGATAATAGCAAATGTCAATCACCATTGACAAATGACTACTACATAAGGAATGTTAAGGCAGAAGACGGACACAGAATGATGATGGAGGGCACCGTGTCAGATCAAAGCGCCAACTATGAACCGCTAACCGTTGAAACGATTCCTGCGCGACTGAGTAACGTAAAGGCCGTTACAGATCTGTTGGGCACAGATACAGGAGCGTGGGATGCAGACGAGGTGGGGGACGGCAACCTGAACCTTGTGTTCATCGTCAAAAGCCCAAAAGGCGCGGTGATCGTGAAACAGGCGCTGCCTTATGTGCGTCTGGTGGGCGACAGCTGGCCCTTGCCGTTGAAACGCGCGTTCTTTGAATATAACGCCTTGATCCGTCAAGCCGAACGTGCGCCGGGCACCGTGCCGGAAATCTATCACTTTGATGAAGAACAGGCGGTGATTGTGATGGAGTTTTTGCAACCCCACATCATCCTGCGCCATTCGTTGATGGCGGGTGTCAAGCACGACGGTTTGGCCGATGTGATGGGCAAATACACGGCGCAGACCATGTTCCGCGGATCGGACCTGTCGATGGACCCGATGCGTAAAAAGGCCGATCTGGCGTTGTTTGCCGATAACGGGAAACTATGCGACATCACTGAAAATCTGGTATTTTCCGATCCGTATTTCGATGCGGAGCTGAACCACCATACGTCTGGGCTGGATGACATTGTAGCGCGGCTGCGGGCCGATATTGATCTGAAGGTCGCCGCACAGGATATGAAGTCAAAATTCGTCAATAATGCCGAAACCATGCTGCATGGCGACTTGCACACCGGCAGCATTATGGTGACCGACACCGAAACCATGGTGATCGACCCCGAATTTGTCACCTATGGGCCAATGGGGTTTGACGTGGGCATGTTGTTGGCCAACTTTTTCATGGCCTATTACGCCCAACCTGGGCATGCGGAAAAAGACGGCGCGCGCACCGCGTATCAGGACTGGATACTGGGCGTGGTCAGCGACATCTGGTCAGGGTTCTGCGATGAATTTTCCCGCCTGTGGCGCACCGAGCGCACCGGCATCCTGTATCAACACACATTGTTCGAGGATCAGGGCGATAATCTGGCCGCCGAACAGGCACTGGCCGCACGCTTAAACCACATCTTCCAAGATACGCTGGGATTTGCCGGAGTCGAGATTATCCGGCGCACCCTGAGCCTCGCCCATATCGCGGAAAACGACATGATCGAGGATGAAGACATGCGGGCCGACTGCGAGGGCAGGGGCTTGCGACTGGGCCGCTCACTGGCGGTCAACAGGGCAAATTTTGCAGATATGGACAGCGTGATTTTGCAAGCGCGGATGATTGGACAAAAGGACAGAATATGAAAGTAGGCGACAAACATTACCGTTCCATCTGGTTCGATCATGACAGCGGTCAGGTGCAGATTATTGACCAGCGTTGGCTGCCGCATGAATTTCGTGTCGTCGACCTGACCACGCGCGATGATTTCGTCGTGGCGATCCGCGATATGTGGGTGCGTGGGGCGCCGCTGATCGGGGCAACCGCCGCTTATGGTGTGGCAGTGCAGATGGCGCAGGATGCGTCTGATGCGTCCCTGTCCGAAACATGGAACATCCTGCATGAAACCCGCCCGACAGCGATTAACCTGCGATGGGCGCTGGACGATATGAACGCGATTTTGCAGCCGCTACCTGCGAATGAACGCGCGGCGGCAGCGATGGCACGCGCCCATGTGATTGCGGACGAGGACGTGGAATGCAACCGTCAGATCGGCTTGCATGGACTTGAAATAATTAAAGAAATCGCCGCCAAGAAAAAAATTGGCGAGGTGATTAACATCCTGACCCACTGTAACGCTGGCTGGCTGGCGACGGTGGATTGGGGCACGGCAACATCGCCAATGTATCACGCGCATGCAGCTGGAATTCCGGTCCACATATGGGTCGATGAAACCCGCCCGCGCAATCAGGGCGCGTTGCTGACCTCGTGGGAAATGAACAGCCACGACATCCCGCATCACCTGATTGTCGATAACGCAGGCGGTCACCTGATGCAGCACGGCCAAGTCGATTTGTGCATAGTTGGCACTGACCGCACCACCGCACATGGCGATGTGTGCAACAAGATAGGCACCTATCTGAAAGCGCTGGCGGCACATGACAATGACGTGCCGTTCTATGTGGCGCTGCCATCACCGACGATTGACTGGACTGTCAAGGATGGCGTCGCCGAAATCCCGATCGAGGAGCGCACCGATACCGAAGTCACCCACGTTCAAGGCAAATTGGCGGATGGCACCATTGGCGAGGTGCAAATCAGCCCCGATGGCACTCCTGGCGGCAATCCGGCCTTTGACGTCACCCCCCGCCGCCTGATCACCGGACTGATCACCGAACGCGGCGTGTGCAAAGCATCGCCCGAAGGGTTGGCGGCGCTGTTTCCTGACAGGGTTTTGACATAAGCGACTAACAAATTACACGGGCACCGCTCACGGAGCAGGCCCCATCACATAACAGGAATACCCAGTTAATTGTTTGTGGATGGGGTCAAATCGGGGCGGGGTCAGGTATTCCTCCGTTGACCTTTGCCAGAGCATCTTTGATCCTTGCCTGAAATATTATCAGGATCGGAGTTTTATTCATCAATATGCGCGCAATCGCTATCGCCGCCGCGTTTTCCCCGCAAAGATCTGGCAACAGGGGGAAGATTTGCACCTAGAGTCCAGTCACGAGTTGAACATGGTCTTTGACGGGCTTGAGTTTGACAATCCAGACTGGGATTTTTCCGAGGGTGGCAATCTGGGTTTCAAGGTTGATGAGAAGGAACTCGCAATTGTGTTTGGCTGCGACAGTATTAACGAGTTGCCACGGCTTTTTGCCAACGGGGTAGGAAGCTATTTTATCGACGATGGCACCGAGGTGCCAACACAGATGGGGCTTTACGTGCATCTGCTGCAAGAAAACGGGGTGAGAGCGACGGGAGGTATGCGGGCCATAGCCACGATACCGGAAGGTGTTGTGACCTTTAACCTTCAAGTGCGTCTGGTGCCGAAATAGCGTCGGGTTAAAGATAGGCTAATTTGCCGCCAGCATCCCCTTGGCGGTTTCCACGCTGGTTACCACATGGGTGACATAGCCGCCCGCAATCGCCGACAGCATCGGGCGCACCTTATCGGTGCCCACAGACACCAGCAGGCCCATATCCAGCCCCAGCAGTTTGTCCAGCTCAACCCCGATCATCCGGTCGTCCAGGTCCCCTGGGATGAAACGACCCTCGGTATCAATGAAACGCCCGCATAAAACGCCGGACGCACCTTGGCTGATATACCAGTCCAGATCGGCATGGCTGGCTACGCCGCTGCCCACGATGTGACTACTGTGCTCCACCGATCCTGCAGCAAATATTGCTTTATTACAGTGACTTAAAGCATCTATTTGATCCTTGATAATTGGTTCCGCCCGCAGACGTGCGGCCAAATCGGGATCAGACAGAACAGCGGGTGCGTGCAGGTTGATCACCTTGGCCCCCAGCCGTTGCGCCAAATGCGCCGAACATATTTCAGCCGTGAACCCGTAAGGCGTGGCCATTGACCCGACCAATTGCGACACCGTGATGTTTTCGGTCTGGGTCTGCGCCATCGCCTCGGCCACCTCGTAGACGGTGCGCCCCCATGACACGCCTAAACGGTCGCCGGATTGCAGCAGGCTGGGCAACCATTCGGCGGCCCCGCGCGCCACCCGCAACAGGGCATCTTCCTCGCTGCCAGTGCCGTCTGGCACCACATATGCCGCTGTCAGGCCGAATTTTTCGCGCATTTCCTGTGCTAAACGGTGGGTGGTGAAGGCTTTGGGTGCCAGACTGATTCGGATAAACCCGCGTTCTTTGGCCTCTTGCAAATAATTCACCACGGTGGCCCGCGATACCCCCAGTTGCGCCGCAATATCCGTTTGGTTCAATCCGTCATGGTAATACAGCCACGCCGCCTCGATCACGATGCTTTCGCCGGAAACTTGTCCCGAAGGTCTTCTGCGTGTTACTGTTGCCATTCCGCTTCCTTTTTTATATTTGACACCATATGCTGACAATTGTCAAAACATGGTCCGTTCGCGTGGCCAATCCGAATATTCAAATTACATAGGTGCGTCATGGTTGCAAACCGTTGGAACGAAAACGAGTCGAAAAATCTGGGGGCAGAGGCGGGGGATGACCCTGCGGATCAGGCCTTGGCGATGCAGGCCTATGCCTCGCGGCTACTGGGTGCAGATATGACGCTGGTGCAGCATGGCGGCGGCAATACATCCTGCAAGGTCACGCGCAAGGATCTGTTCGGTGCGGACATTGCAGTGCTGCATATCAAAGGCAGCGGCCATGATCTGGCATCTATAGATGCCGCTGGAATGCCCGCGGTGCGGCTGGAGCCATTGCTGGCCCTGCGTGCGCTTGACGGATTGTCGGACGAGGCCATGGTAAATGCCGTGCGCTGCAATATGCTGGACGCCAGCGGGCCGAACCCGTCGGTGGAAATTCTGCTGCACGCCTACCTGCCGCACGCCTATATTAATCACACCCACGCGACCGCCATGCTGGCCATCGCCGATCTGCCAAATGCGGCCGAAGTGGTGCAGGAAATCTTTGGCGGAAAGGTGGGTGTCGTGCCGTTCCACATGCCGGGTTTCGCCTTGGGCAAGGCCGCTGCCGAG
>Ga0190303_1000973_pt1 | contig 11753 bp, 7 predicted proteins | sample 48700701_MG_FD_161672 | JGI IMG/M metagenome (GOLD analysis project Ga0190303, IMG submission 161672) | Hydrothermal vent sediment bacterial communities from Southern Trench, Guaymas Basin, Mexico - 4870-07-0-1_MG | ecosystem: Environmental > Aquatic > Marine > Hydrothermal vents > Sediment ...
TAAGAAACCAGCGACACTTGATTCTGGTGCTGTGGTGCAAGTGCCATTCTTCATCCTTGAAGGACAGAAAATTGTTGTGGATACAGTTGAGGGAAAATATTTGGAGAAAGCAAAATAAACCAGCTTATTTAAAAATATATAACAGACTTTATAAGAGAGTATTACTGAAAATATTAAGATTGGGATATTATGCATAAACATTTTACGGAACAGGTTGCAATATTTTTTAGTGTATCTAAATGGATCATACTCTCTGCAGCAGTCGGTATTATTATTGGTGCCATCGTTACTTTCTTTTTAAAACTTCTTGAATATGCAGAAGATTCCCGTTCCATCTTACCTTTTAACTACTATTATATATTACCTTTTGCACTGGTCATCACTGTTTATATTGTAAAGAAGTTTGCACCCAATGCAGAAGGACATGGTACAGAGAAAGTGATAGAAGCAGTACATAAGAAATCCGGTAAAATAGATATTGCCGTAATTCCTGTTAAGCTCTTTGCAACGATATTAACCATATTTGCCGGAGGTTCAGTAGGTAAAGAGGGACCAGGTGCACAGATAGGTGCTGGTGTATCTTCCCTTATATCAACACAACTTAATTTTTCTAAAGAAGACAGGAAAAAACTTGTGATCTGTGGGATCTCTGCTGGTTTCGCTACCGTCTTTGGAACACCTATTGCTGGAGCGATCTTTGGTGTTGAAGTACTTATTATAGGGGTTATACTCTATGATGTATTGCTTCCATCATTCATAGCAGGATTTGCAGCATTTACAACTGCACAACTTTTAGGGATCAAATATACTTATTTTGATCTTCATTTTTATCAAGATGTATCTCTCGATCTTTTTCTTATAGTTCAAGTTGTTATTGCAGGAATATTTTTTGGTATTATTTCAGATATTGTTGTTACCACAGTCTCAAAAATTTCAAAATTGATCAAGAAGATACCACTTGATCCTCTGCTTATTGCTTTTTTAGGTGGTATCCTTCTTGTACTGCTGGCTGCTATCTTTGGTACACAATACCTTGGATTGGGTATGAATACTATTAAAGAAGTCTTGGGTCCTTTCCCTCTTGTGACTGACACTGTGCCTTGGTATGCATTTTTGGCAAAAACATTTTTTACTTCTATTACACTTGGCGTTGGTGGAAGTGGAGGTATTATTACTCCACTCTTCTATATAGGTGCTACCTCTGGGCATCTCTTTGGTCAAATGATAGGTGGTGATCATGTGGCTATGTTTGCTGCACTTGGCTTTGTATCTGTCCTGTCAGGTTCAACAAATACACCTATTGCTGCAACGATCATGGCAGTTGAACTCTTTGGTATTAACATTGCCCACTATGCAGCTTTGAGTGCAGTTATAAGCTTTCTGATAACAGGGCACCGAAGCGTATACTCTTCACAACTTTTAGCAATGAAAAAATCTGATATGCTCAGTATGAAATTTGGGGAAGAAGTAGATAAAGCAGATGTTATACTTGATGATAGAGAGATAGGACGTATTAAAGATCTGAAGACACGTTTGGATATGCGCAAGAAGATGATGAAGAGAAAAAAGAATCCTAAGAGAGAAAAGAGATTTTAAAGATCTCTTTTACTATCTAAAAATTCTTTCACAATCTTTTACAATGGCTCCAGGTACAGTAGCAATGGTCATAAATTCTGACATTTGTAAAAGTGGATACATGACTGAAATATAATATTTCGGATCCAATATCTTTGCTTTACCATCTTCTATTAGTATAGGGTAAGGAAGAAGTGCCGCATTGTTTGTACCTATTTTATCTATAAACTTGTTTGTTCTTTTTCTAAGTTTGATGCCAAGCAGTGTTGAACCATTGTCAAGTTTTTGTATAAAGACAACCCTCTTATGTTTTTGAGCTTTTTCTAACAAATTTTTACCTGATGCAACTGTGATCACATCTTGATAGAGAGGCATACCATGCATAAACTGGTATTTAGGTAAGAGTTGGAATTTTAATTGATCTTTTGAATTTAAAAGGGATTTGAAATTTGATGTGATCTTTGCCAAAGTTTCTTTTGGTATTTTTTCATCAAAATCATTTTGCATAAAACCTTTAGCCATATAGAGTGGGTTGGTTATAGTGATGTGATTGTCTTTTTTATTGACTAGAAGACGTAGAGAAGCTGAGAAGCCCCGGTTTGGTCTGCTTGCCATAGCTGTAAGATCTTTGTTTGTAAAAACAATAGAAGTAAGCTTACCTTTTTTATCGACTGCAGCAGTAGATAAAATGGTAAACCCGGCTTTTTCAAGTGTTGCTTTTGCTTCGTTTACATCAATATATTTAGCACGTATATATGCAGATATCCTACCACTAACTACCTCACCGATGTGATCACTTGTATTTTTTGCTTTCTCTGCAGGTCCATCTTTACTGTGATCTACATAATTTGGAGGTAAACGTTTCGAAAACTTGATTGAACGTGAATTTGTATCACCCCCATTTATTGTTTTTACCTGAACGGCCAATGGTATGTCTGTAGTGACCTTTGGTGGTGTAGGTATGATAATTTCTATGATCTCAGAACCATTTTTAATGATCTGTTTTTTCTCTTTAGGTTCTTCACTAGTTTGAACCTCTTTTGCTGTTTCTTTCTTAACAGGAGGTGTTGCTTTGCTTTCTTCTTTTTTTACAACTGGTGCAGGTTTAGCTACTGAACTTTTGTTAAGCAGATCTTTTGCCCCGATCGATGTGAGTATTTCAGGTATCTCTCTATCCAGTCTCTCTATCCAGTCTAAATGTTTTTTATTTGTTATTCCCAATGTAGCAGAGACATTATGTAGCGTCGGCATACCAATGATGAGTTTATTTGAGTCTTTTTCAATATACATATACATAGAACATGGAGCAAAAAGACCGGCTTCCGGACGACCATCGTCATAGTCGAACATTTCATAAGAGTATCCTAGATGACACAAAGAGTAAGACCAGAAAGCATCATAGTTCGAGAGTAGCTCTTCGGAATCATCCAAGTCATCTAAAAAGTTATGATATCCGGCAATCAAATATTCTTTTGCCATGAATGCCAGTGCAAATTTATTTTGGAATACATCTATGAAGTCATCAATATCATCTGTTCTCTCAAACGTATATTCAAATTTAAACATTCTGTCTTTGGCAAGAGCTTTATATGGTAAATGAGACTTTGTATATGTCAAGCCTTTGGCTTTCAGTGTGGCTTCAATGGCATCATCCAAAGGTTTAAATGTGGCTATATATTTCTCTCTTAACTCTTTGTCTTCAATACCTACCATATCTAAAGCGGCTCTAGGGTCTATATGCCCTATGTGTGTATTTTTTTCATCCAGTTTTTTATAGATAAGCATATTGAACGGTGTGAACCCGCCTATACGAGGATCAATGTTCAGAAGAGGTAAAAATGCTCTGTCATTGACTGCATGCATAAAACTTAAAACATCAAGTTTTGTAGACCCATACTTGTGTTTGTATTCATCATTTACACGTTTATGAGGATTGTTTACATTAAATCCTATTTTCTTGATCTCAACATCTACAATTTCATTATAGACTTCTTGTGCATCCCCCTCTATTGTATAAAATATTGCAAGTGAATTTTTAACTTCAGGTTTTGTTACTGTTTTTTCAACTTTTTTCTCTATCTCTTTTTTTGCAGGAGTTGCTGCTTTTTCAGTAATTCTGACTTTCGTTAAAGGATTTTCATTAGGTACAGCTTTCATTCCCAGGGAAGTAAGTATTGCCGGAATCTCTTTATCTAGTTTATGTACAAGTCCAACTCTTTTTTCATCTGTTATATCAAGTGTATCTGACCAATTTTGTAAGGTTGGCATACCTACTACAAGTAGATTGGAATTTTTTTTGATATACATATACATTGAACATGGTGCAAACAATCCTGCTTCAGGATGTGCATCTTTATTATCAAACATATTGTAAGAGTACTCCAGGTGGCATAAAGAGTATGTCCAGAAAGCATCATAGCCTTTTAATATCTTTTCAGCATCATCTGTTCCCTCCATAAAGTTATGATATCCGGCTATAAGGTATTTTTTGTCGACGAAAGCAAGTTCAAACTTATTTTGGAATTCATCGATAAAATCTTCAAGGTCATCTGGTCTTTCAAAAGTATATTCAAAATTAAGCATTTTTGTTTTTGGTAATTTTTTGTAAGGCAGATAAGATCTTGTAAACTCTAATCCTTTGGCTTTAAACCCTGCTTCCAGCTTTTCATTTAAAGGTTTAAAAGATGTTGTAAATTTTTCTCTTACTGTTGTATCTGTAATTTCAAGCATATCTAAAATAGCAGAAGGCTCAAGGTGACCTACCTGTGTAAATTCATTATTGAGTTTTTTGTAGATGAGCATATTGAAGGGAGAAAAACCGGCAATACGCGGATCAATGTTTAAAAGTGGAAGAACAACTTCATCATTGACTATAGACATAAAACTGAGTACATCAAGAACTGTTGAGCCATACTCTTTTTTATACTGATCATTTACACGTTTATGCGGATCTGTAATATTGAAACCTATAGTTTTTAGCTCTTTTTCAACGATCTCATTAAAGGGTTTTTGTATGTCACCTTTTATTTTATAGAATATTGCCAAAGAATTGTTTTCCAGATTAGGAGTAGTTGGAACTGTTGCTAAAAGCAGTGAGGGAACAAAGAGAAATATACTTTGTAGAATGACTTTTTTGAATGTATTCATGTGTATCCTTTTGATAATATCTTATCTAATAGGATAGCATAAAGCTTATATATAAAATAAATTAAAATTATGATTTTTGATCAGTAGAAGTGAAAAGCTACCAAAAGTTACTGGTAGCTTTTCGAAAATAAAACGAAGAATTATTTTTTTGCAGCGTCGTTGTCGTCAGAAATTTCTTTTACAGATTTTCTAGTCTCTTTAGAAACAGTTTTAGTAGAATCATTTACATTATCTGAAATCGTTTTTGTAGAATCATTAGCGTTTTCAGAAACTTCTCTAACAGATTTTCTAGTATCGTTAGAAACAGTTTTAGTAGAATCATTTACATTGTCAGAAACAGTTCTTGTTGTTTCATCCAAGTCATTAGAAACAGTTTTAACTGAATCTGCTGTGTCGTTAGAAATAGTTTTCACAGAGTCTCTTGAATCGTTAGAAACAGTTTTAGTTGCATCATCCATATCATTAGAAACAGTTTTCACAGAATCTCTTGAATCGTTAGAAACAGTTTTAACAGAGTCTCTTGAGTCATTAGAAACAGTTTTTACAGAATCAGTTGTGTCATTGGAAACAGTTTTCACAGAATCTCTTGAATCGTTAGAAACAGTTTTAACAGAGTCTCTTGAGTCATTAGAAACAGTTTTTACAGAATCAGTTGTGTCATTGGAAACCGTTTTTACAGAATCTCTTGAGTCATTAGAAACAGTTTTTACAGAGTCTCTTGAATCATTAGATACAGTTTTTGTAGTATCAGAGATGTCTTTAGATACAGAAATAGCAGAATCTTTCATATCTTTAGAAGCGATAGTCGTAGAGTCTTTAAGATCTTTAGTTGTATTGGTGATAGAATCTTTTGTATCTTCTGCAAGTTCAACAGTAGCATCTCTAACATCTTTAGATGTAGAAACTTGAGCTGTTTTAAGGTCATCAGATACTTTTACTGATGTATCTTTTGCATCTTTACTTACATTTGTTACTGTTCTTTCAGCACTTTTACTTGTTTCAACAGCACCATCTTTCATGGACTCAACACTGTCTTTAGCATCTTTACTCATACTAATAGCAGCTTCTTTCATATCTTTAAACATATCTCCAAAGCTAAAGTCAGCTTGTGCACTTGTCATTAGGGCAGCGGCTGCTACACATGATATAACGGTTTTTCTCATATTTTATCCTTTTAATTTTTAATTCGAACTATTGGATAGTTCAAGTTTGAGATAATCATATCTTAGCAGTAAGTATTTAAATTAAAACTTAAACAATATAAAAAAATGTAATTAAAATATATGATGATTATCAATGTAACTTAGTTATTAAAGATAGTCTGTTACAATGGTATTCTAACTTTAATATTAAATATAAGGATATAAAATGAAAAAATTACTACTTGGGCTTATGGTAACATCTACTTTAATGATGGCAGAAGGGTATAAGCAAGGTGACAGAATATTAGATATGCAAAAGATGGCACAGGCTATGCAGGATATACAGTCAGGTTTTTTCTATAATAATGAAGATATCGTAAATGCGGGAGTAAAAAATCTTAAAGAGACTATAGTTAAGATACGTCCTATTGATTCAGAAGTAAATAATAAAGATATTTATGAAAAATGGCTCAATAATAATATGGCAATGACAAACAAGATACAAAAAAAGATCAAAAGAAGAGCAGAAGATATTGAAGAGCGTTTTTCTGATGGTGATGCAGTACAGGCACTGCAGGCATACAGTAAAATTTCAGGTCAGTGTATGAAATGTCATATAAATCTTAGAAAGTGGTAATCCGGGATAGTATGATAAAAATTCAAATTCAATATGTAGAAGCAGTAAATGCTGATACATAAAAAACTATTAATTGTAACTTTTTTACTCATTACTTCACTTGGAGCAAGTGAGATCACTTTAACAGGAACAGTAGTTTCCAATGGGCAGAAGATGATTGGTAGTCGCTATATGGGTTACATAAAAAAAGTATTTGTAAAACTTGGTGACAAAGTTAAACGTGAAGATGATCTTTATGAGATGGAATCTGCAGAATTTGACATTATGAAGTCTCAGGCAGACCTAATGCTGGAACAGTCAAAGATCGTGGTTGAGTTTTGGCGTAAAAGATTAAGCAATATAAATAAGAGAAAAAATAGACTTAAATCAAACAATAAAATTCCATTAATGGATATTGATGATATGGAAGCACAGGCAGAAAATGTTTCCGGTATGTTGGATGCTGCTCAAGTTATGGTAGAGCAGGCGTCCATTAAAGCAAAACAGATGGCAACGATCTTTAATTATCTTAAAATGAAAGCACCTTCAGATGGTGTTGTAGTTCAAAAGAACATTAAAGTTGGTGATATGGTCATGCCCGGGATGTTAACTATTATGTTGGTTGATACAGAAAATTTAGAAATAGATGTGTCTCTTTCAGAAGGAATTATAGGTAGAGTAAAAGAGGGACAGAAACTTGCTGTTAAAATTCCTTCTATTAACTACAGAACTGTTGGTACTGTGCATGCTATTATCCCAGATGCAAATCCAATGACCCATAAGATCAAAATGCGTATCTCATTTGATAAAGGTGATAAAAATGTTTTCCCGGGAATGTATGCAAAAGTAATCATTCCATAGTAATTAAAAAATGTATATTTATAATTATATAGATTTATATTCTATAAAATGGTAAACTGTTCTTAACTATAAAATTAGGACAAGGAGTAGTGTCATGGAAAATATTTATGATCTTATTATAATTGGTGGTGGACCTGGAGGCATAGGTTCTGCCGTAGAAGCAAAAGTACTTGGTCTTGAAAAAGTACTTATGATAGAAAAAACAGATAACCACTCTCACACGATCAGAAAATTTTATAAGGACAAGAAGCGTGTCGATAAAGACTGGCAGGGACAAGAAGTTTTGCTTGAAGGTAATGTTGAGTTTGTTGATGGAACAAAAGAGAGTACCTTGGATTATTTTGATAAACTCCTGGATGACGAGGTCATAGATACACGTTTTGGCTGTGCCGTTGAAAATGTTGAAAAAATAGATGATCTGTTTTTTGTTACCTCGGGTTGTGGAGTTGACAGAGCTAAAAATATAATCGTCTGTATCGGTCGTATGGGAAAACCCAATAAACCTTCTTATAAAATACCTCCTTCTTTGAGAACACAGATCAATTTCAATCTTGATAAATGTGGAAATGGTGAGAATATACTTGTAGTAGGTGGTGGTGATACTGCTGTTGAATATGCCTGTGAACTAAGTGAGACCAATGAAGTCACATTAAATTACCGTAGAGATTCACTCACCAGACCCAATCCTACCAATCAAGATATGATCGCAGAATATTCTGAAGATGAAGCAGTCACTTTGAAACTGGGTGTTGATATAGAGAATTTAGAGAGTGAAAGTGGTCAGATAAAAGTAAATTTTGCTGATGGACCTGAACTTTTTGACAGGATCATCTATGCAATTGGAGGAACAACCCCTTCAGATTTTCTAAAGTGTTGTATCATATCTCTTGATGATTCAGGCGAACCGATCTTTGATGAGAATTATGAAACTGAAACACCTGGTATGTATGTAGCAGGTGATATAGTATTTAACAGTGGTGGAAGTATTGCAATTGCACTGAACCATGGCTATCGTATCGTAACACATATTTTAAGTAAGGAGAAATAATGGCTAGTGTATTACTGCCTTTGGCAGCAGGTTTTGAGGAGTTGGAGGCGGTGGCACTTATTGATGTAATGCGACGTGGAGGTATTGAAGTGCGTATCGCATACATTGATGACTCACTGGGACATGGAAAAGTGGTTATAGGAGCTAACGGTATCGGTGTGAAAGCAGATACTGCTCTTAAAAATGTCATCGCTGAAGACTTTGACATGATGGTACTTCCCGGAGGATGGGATGGTACCTACGCATTGGCCGAAAATGCCCGTGTGATCACAATGCTTCAAGAGTTCAAAGCAAATAAAATAGTGGGTGCGATGTGTGCTGCCCCTTATGCACTTAAAAAAGCAGGAGTTTTGGGCAATGATTATACATGCTATCCCGGTGCAAAAGATGAGATAGACCATCCCGGTTACAGAGAAGATATGAAAGTAGTTACTGATGGCAATGTCATGACTTCTAGAGGTCCTGGAACCGCTGTCTGCTTCGGGCTTGCCATTGTAGAGCGTCTTGTTGGAAAAGAGAGTATGCAGGCTGTTAAAGATGGAATGCTTTTAGACTATTGTTAAATGTAAGGGTGAGGTATGCCTCACCCCTGCAAAATCTGATCTCTCATATAAAATTTCAATCCATTTTTAACTAAACTCTGCTATATTAAATCCTTAATATTCAAAGGTAGCATATGTCGGAAGAACCAAAAAATATCCCCCAATTTACTCATTTACATCTGCATACAGAGTACTCACTACTCGATGGTGCAAACAAGATAAAAGCACTTGCCAAAAAGGTAAAAGAACAGGGGATGACTTCTGTGGCTATGACTGACCATGGAAATATGTTTGGTACGATAGACTTCTATAATACCATGAAAAAAGAGGGTATCAAACCTATCATCGGTATGGAAGCATATGTGCATAACCAGGAAGAACTGGGTGACAAATCTGTACGCCAGCGTTTTCATCTTTGTCTTTATGCTAAAAATGAAGTAGGATATAAGAACTTGATGTATCTTTCTTCGCAGGCATATATCAACGGATTTTATTATTATCCGCGAATTAACTGGGATCTGCTTAAAGATAATAGTGAAGGACTTATCTGTTCTTCTGCCTGTTTGCAGGGAGAAGTAAACTGGAATTTGAATCTTTCAGAGCGAAACCTGAAATTTGGTGCAAAAGGATATGATGAAGCAAAAAGAGTTGCACTCAAATATAAAGATGTCTTTGGTGATGATTTTTACCTGGAACTTATGCGCCACGGCATTGGAGATCAATACCGTATAGATAAACAAATTATACAAATTTCACAAGAAACAGATATTAAGATCATTGCGACTAATGATACGCACTACACGGTACAAAAAGATGCAGATGCACACGAGGCGTTTATGTGTATCGCGATGAACAAACTTTACGATGATCCGAACCGTCTGCGTCACTCAGTGCATGAGTTTTACGTTAAATCACCAGAGCAGATGGCAGAACTTTTTGCAGATATTCCTGAAGCATTGGAAAATACCCAGGAGATAGCAGACAAATGTAACTTGGAGATAAAACTGGGAGACCCGACACCTCCTAACTTTAAATTTGCCAGAGTCCGTGCAGCAGAATCAAATATTGAGATGCCTCATCCTGATGTAGAGTATTCACTTGAAAATGACATTGTTCTTTTTATTGAAGAGTCAAAAAGAGGGTTGGAAGAGCGACTTAAGATCGTTCCCGAAGAGAAACATGAAGAGTACAGGGACAGACTTAAAGTAGAGATGGATATCATTAACTCTATGAAATTCCCTGGCTATATGCTGATCGTTTGGGATTTTGTGGACGCGGCTAAAGAGATGGGTATTCCTGTAGGACCGGGGCGTGGTTCTGCTGCGGGATCACTTGTAGCATATTCGCTTGGGATCACCGATATTGACCCGATGCCGTATGGTTTACTTTTTGAGAGATTTCTAAACCCGGAACGTATCTCCATGCCGGATATCGATATGGACTTCTGTCAGGCACGTCGCCAGGAAATATTGGATTATGTGGTAGAGAAATACGGACGTGTGAACGTGGCGCAGATTATTACTTTTGGTAAGTTACTTGCAAAAGGGGTTATCCGTGATGTAGCACGTGTTCTTGATATGCCTTACTCTAAAGCAGATGCTATGGCAAAACTTATTCCTGATGAACTTGGAATCGATCTCAAAGGTTCTTATGAAAAAGAACCTAAGATCGCAGCACTTCTAGAGAGTGATCCTCAGGCAAAACGTACCTGGGAGTATGCACTGGCATTGGAAGGTCTCAATAGAAATGCCGGGACACATGCTGCGGGTGTAGTGATCTCCAATGAGCCGCTTTGGCAAAAAACACCGCTCTTTAAACCGACGGGACTTGATACCCTTGCAACGCAGTATTCAGGTAAGTATGTAGAAGATGTGGATCTCATCAAGTTTGACTTCCTTGGACTTAAAACATTGACCGTTATTGAAGAAGCATTGCAACTGGTTGAACGTAGACACGGGAAACGTATTAACTTTGTAGAAGAGAATATCGAAGACAAAGAGGTGTATGATTACATCGGTACGGGTGAGACACTTGGCCTTTTCCAGATAGAGTCAGCAGGTATGCAGGATTTGGCTAAAAAGCTAAAGCCAAATGGTTTTGAAGATATCATTGCGATGCTTGCTCTTTACCGTCCCGGACCTATGGAGTCGGGGATGCTTGATGACTTTGTTGAAAGAAAACATGGTCGTGCGGAGATTACCTATGCATTTCCTGAGTTAGAACCTATCTTGAAACCGACTTACGGGGTCATTGTTTATCAAGAGCAAGTTATGCAAATTGTGCAGACCATCGGAGGGTTCAGCCTTGGTGGTGCTGACTTGGTACGTAGGGCAATGGGTAAAAAAATTAAAGAAGAGATGGACAAACTACAGGGTGAATTTGCAGATGGTGCAGTAAAAAAAGGTTTTGACAGACAAAAAGCCTTTGAACTCTTCGACCTCATTGTGAAGTTTGCCGGATACGGTTTTAACAAATCACACTCTGCTGCCTATGCTATGATCACTTTCTATACATCCTACTTGAAGCATTACTATCCTACAGAATTCATGGCGGCGATCTTGACTTTAGAAAAGAACAATACAGATAAAGTAGTCAAGTATGTGGATGAAGTAAAACATATGGGAATGAAACTTCTACCACCAGATATCAATAAATCAGGTTTAGTGTTTGAAGCACGTAACATTGAAGGTGATGAAGTTGTAATGTTCGGTATGGGTGCGCTTAAAGGTGCAGGGGATATCGCGATAAATTCTATGCTTGAAGCCAGAGGTAATGACGAATTTAAAGACCTCTCTGATTTTGTCTCTCGTATTGATTCGAGT
>Ga0190303_1000974_pt1 | contig 11752 bp, 8 predicted proteins | sample 48700701_MG_FD_161672 | JGI IMG/M metagenome (GOLD analysis project Ga0190303, IMG submission 161672) | Hydrothermal vent sediment bacterial communities from Southern Trench, Guaymas Basin, Mexico - 4870-07-0-1_MG | ecosystem: Environmental > Aquatic > Marine > Hydrothermal vents > Sediment ...
CGCTCCCAAAAAAGAAGTACAGAATATGAAAGAACTTTTTGAGGGTATTGGCTATCCCCTTAGTGGCCTGACGATAGCCCCTTTTGGAACTCAAAATTTATTTAAAACAAACTGGATGCCTTCCTTCGAGCAATCAATAGCTATTCTTTACATCGACAGAGGGTCCTCGCGTATAGATATTTATTCCAGAGGCAATCTAGTTCTAACCCGTGGAATAAGGGCAGGAATAAACAGTATGGTTCAAGAACTCATGGAAGCATATAATGAGAAATTGAAATTTGTGCCACCCGATGAATCCGGGGCTGGTCAAACAATATCTCCTGATGAAGTCGGCGAAAATAAGTTTATGGATATGAAGAACGCAAGAGAGTTGCTCTATGGTTTAAGCCCGGATTCTCCTTCTACTGCAGAGCTCAGGGCCCGCTTTGGACTTGATGAGCATTCCATATTTAAGATGACCACTCCCGCTTTAGGTAGATTAGTCAGACAGGCAGAGAGAACCTTTCAATACAACACAATGAATCTTGGAAATGAAAGGGTAAATGCCGTATATGTTTCCACTGAAATGAATGTATACAAACCCGTTGTTGATTACATTGGTGATGATTTGGGAATCGAAAGAGATGTATTGGATCCCCTCGAACCCACGAATCCCTTTGTTAATGAAATTACCGCTAATCTTTCCATGTCGGACAGGGTTTCTCTTGTGCCGGCGCTCGGTGTTGCATTATCGGATGTAACTCGCACACCTAATCTGCTCTTTACCTATAAAGACAAAGTAAAACAGTCCAATATGGTAAAGGGCGGGCGGGCAATATTTGTGGCTTTAACTATTGTTTTGATATTTTGCGTCGGAGTTCTTTTTGTGATTGGGGATATTGCAGACCGGAAGAAGACCGAGCTCGCAAAACTTGAGAAACAATTGAAAACGGGTATTCAAATTGATGAAAGAGTTCTCCCCCTGTTTGTTTCAAAAGTTCAAAAGGATAAAAAATATTTAAAGGAGTATAGCGAGAGATATCTGGGGATGGCAGCCATAGGCGAATTGTCTCTCCTTACCCCAGCTAATATCAGACTTCTTGACGTTACGGTTCGTATAAAAACACCTTCAACAAAAACCGGGAAAACAAATATTCGTGATTTAATAATAAAAGGAGTTGTTTCAGGAAAAGTGGAGTCGTTTGAAGATTCGCTGGTAAAATACGTCCTTAAGTTGCAAAGTTCTCCCATGTTCAGTGATGTGAAAATTGATAAAAGCAGCACAGAGTCCTTTGAAAATATGGAATTGCTTCGATTTACAGTAACTGCTAACTTTATTCAGGATTTGATATGAAAGACAAGTTGTTAAACATGATTCCTGTTCGCAATCTTCTCTATCTTGTAATCTGCATAGTTGTTATTGGGGGTTTTATCCTTTTGATTATTTATCCCTCTTACAAGTCATTGAATAGACTGGAAACGGAGATTGCTAACATTGAACAACGCATAGACACTCAGAAGACACTTTTACCACTTTATATGAAACTGATAAAAAAGAGTGAAGCGATGGTTCCCGCTATGTTTTCGCTTCCAGAAAAGAAAAAACTTACTGATAACAATCTCGATTTAATCCCATCGGTATTTAAGGAAATAGCAAGTGAATCGGGCACCAGAATTGTATCCGTAAAGCCGGATTTTACCACGCTTGCAAGAAATAAAGAAACTATATTAATAAACGCAACCGTGAGAGGGAATTTTTTTAATTTCCGCAAATTCTTGATTGAACTCGGAAAAATTTCTTATATGAAACAGATAGAGGAAATACGAATTCAGCAAAGGACGGCAGATAAAGAATTTAACCTGAAAATATGGCTAAGGGTGGGTTGATTGACTCATTTTTTATCCTTTTAGTAGATTGATTTCCGATTTATTTGTGTCAAGTGGAAGGTTTATAATGACAAGAAGGGAAAAAATTATAGTTTTCAGCATGATTCTGGTAGTAATATATGGCGCGTACGATTTATTAATAGCCACTCATTCTAAAAAATCTGCTCCGGTCACCGCCAGTACCGGTGTAAAGAAGTTTGTTGATGTGAGCGAAAGAAATAAATTACTGAAAGATATTTCAAATGTTTTAAAAGAGGATAAAATTACCGGCGCCCGGATTTACATTGCTGCCCGAGCTGAGAGAGAATGGACGAGCGATCCTTTTTCAATATCAAGATTATCATCGGAAGGAAACAAGATTGCTCTGGAAAACACAATGGGGGATGAAAGGTTTGTCTATAATGGCTATCTTGAAATCGGAAATAAGAAAATTGCTATCATAAATGGGGTAGATTATCAAACAGGGGATAACCTGGAATTATGTGGATATAAAGTTAAAAGCATTAGTCCATCAAGAGTGATCATTGTAAATACAAAAAAGACGGGGAAAATAACCGTTCCCTTTTTAGAAGAGTGATGCCGTAAAAAGCGAAGGGATAAAGAACAAGATTCAAGGATAAAGATTCAAGGATTAAGTTGGGTCTTCCCTTGTACCTTGCGCCTTGCACCTTGTACCTTTAACCTTGTTCTTTATGTATTATCCGGGGGGATGATTTTGAAAGAAATTAATGAAAGAAAGAGAGTTGTTTGTTTCGTCATTGCCGCTTCGGTGCTCTTGCTGCTGTTTTCCGGCTGTGCGGGCGACAAAGAATTAAAAAAAGACCAGTTTTTTGAGAAATGGAAACTTATGGCTCAAAAGTCCAGGGGCAGGTCACCGGCAGCAAGGGCGCGCGCCATTGAAATGCCGCCCGAACGTGAACTGAAGGAAGGGGAAACACCTCATGCGGAAAAATCTCTTCCGACAGACATGGTCAATTTCAAAATGCGTAATACTGACGTGAAGATGGTGATTCGTGCATTGGCGCGGGCGGCAAACCAGAATATATTGGTCAAATCAGATATACAGGGACGGATTAGCGTAGATTTTAATCGTGTCCCATGGAACGAAGCTTTTCTCAGTATTTTAAATTCCCAGGCACTGACATACGAGTGGGATGGTAATATTATACGAATCATGAATCTGAAAGATATGAAAGATAACCTGGAGCTGAAGTCGCTACAGGTCCGGAAAAGAGAAAAATTGCCTTTGCTGACCATGATTATTCCAGTCAATTTTGCAGATACTGAAAAGCTCTGTGAGAACGTGGCGGAATTCCTGACTAAAGACGCTAAAGGGAACCCCCGTGGGTCGGTCAAGGTTAGTGAGCATACAAACTCACTTATTATTCAAGCGACTAGGACAGATCTGAAAAAGATTGTTGACATGGTTAAAAAGATCGATAGACCAACCACCCAGATACTTATAGAAGCGAATATTGTTGAAACAACGAAGAGTACTGCGAGAAGCCTGGGTGTTCAGTGGGGTGGTATGTATGCTAATACGTGGAATGGCAATAATTATTTTATTACCCCGGGCGGCTCAGGTGGTGCGGTCGGCACAAATCCCGCAGTGTCGGGAGGTTATTCTCCAGCTTATGGTTCGGCAGGCATCAGCGGACACGGGTACGGCGTCAATTTTCCTGCTTCAACGTCGGCAATAAGTGCGGCAGGCGGCGTAGGATCGCTTGGATTAATGTTTGGTAAAATCGGAGGGAGCATCCTCGATATGCAGTTGAATGCCCTGCAAAATGCCGGTAAACTCAATATCTTATCCAGCCCGTCCATTTCGACACTTGATAATCAGATGGCATTTACCGAAAATGGTTCAAAGGTGCCATATGTATCCGTTGATAAAGATGGTAACCGGCAAGTAAAATTTGAAGATGTTGTTCTCCGGCTGGAGATTACACCCCATGTGATCGACGGGGTAAATATCAAGATGAAAATCAATGTCAAGAAAGATGAGGTCGATGATACAAGAAATGTTCAGGGGAATCCCTATATCTACAGAAAGCAAACCGATACAACCCTGATTGTGAAGGATGGAGAAACCATTGTCATATCGGGACTTACCAAGAAGAAAAGCCAGGATAAAGGAAGCGGGGTTCCTGGGTTAAAGGATATTCCCGTTTTAGGATGGATGTTTAAAGGCGAAGATACATCTGATCAGATGGAAGAAGTGCTTATCTTTATCACTCCCCATCTTTTAGCAAGGGGTGCGGCGAGCGATGTGACAGCGTCTGAAAAAACCGGGAAAGATGAACGAGGAGCAAGGATAAAGGTAAAAGGATCAAGATAAAAAGTAACAGGTAAAAGGATCAAGGAAAACCCTTTGATTTTGAGCCCTTGCAGTTTTCTATTTTTTGTTCTTTCGGGTTTTCGTGACAGTTTTTTACAAAGCAAATGGAATATTACAAGATATTACATCTTATCAGAGAACCCTTTTCTAATTCTCCGGAACCGGAGTTTTTCTACCAATCTCCACAGCATGTTGAATGTCTTCAAAACCTGGAACTTGCAATACGTTTGCGGCGCGGCTTAAATGTTGTGGTCGGAGACGTGGGTACCGGGAAAACGACCCTCTGTCGTCAGCTTATCAGTAAATTTTCGGGGCGCGAAAATATCAGTACGCATCTTCTCCTTGATCCCGATTTTGGTGATGCGCTGGAGTTTTTGTCTGCCGTTGGCAGTATGTTCGGCATAAAAAGCAAACCCGGATATCATGAAACAGAGTGGCGGCTCAAAGAGAGTATCAAAAATTATCTTTTTGACCAGGGTGTTAATAATAAAAATATCATTGTTTTAATTATTGACGAAGGTCAAAAAATTCCCGACTTTTGCCTTGAGATATTACGGGAATTTCTCAATTACGAAACAAACAACAATAAATTGCTGCAAATTGTTATTTTTGCTCAGAAGGAGTTCGAGAGAACATTAGAAGAGCGGAATAATTTCGCCGACAGAATAAACTTCTTCTATGATTTAAAACCTTTAAATTTTAGTGACACACGGGCGATGATCCATTACCGCATGGATAAATCAAGTAAAACAAGTAAAAACCCTGTTCATTTCACCTACCCGGCGCTGCGGGCAATATACCGGGCTACAAGCGGTTATCCGCGACGGATAGTAACACTTTGCCATCAGATCATTCTGACCCTTATTATACAAAATAGAACCGGAGTGAAGCGGTCTTTGGTTAAGTCTTGTATTAATAGAAAAATTCGCGAAAGATCAGTTGCCGGGCGGTGGGCGAAAATTGTGCTTATATCGGGGTTGCTTACGATATTACTAGTTTTTGTGTTAAGGCCGGGTTATTTGAGGGACCTGGTTTATTCTAATGTTTTTCATTTATTTCAAGATCCGGTTTCAACGAAACAAATGACCGTTTCTCATGAGACGGCAAAAACAACCAATCATGATGTATCCATGCAACGAGATATACAGAGAAGTGATGTAGGTAACGAATCGAAAAAATCTCGATCTGTTGGATTATCATTGGTTTCGGTGACTGGGCATGAACCTGAAAAGAATGAAATGCCGGAAAGTTTTCCTGTTGATAAACCAGTTAGCATGTCAACAGAAATCGAAATAAGGAATGAATCCGATGTCGCGCATGTTGCGGGGAAGCCTGTTGAATATCCCAGAACACTGGGACGGTTAAAAGTTAAAAAAGGCTGGATTGTATCGAGAATGATAGAAACTGTCTATGGTTCTTGTGATTCAGAATATCTCCGGCTGGTCGGGGAAGCCAATCCACATATAAGGAATCTTAATCATGTAAGAGTGGGGGATGTTATTAAATTTCCGGTGATTCCTGCCGGACATGAACCTCCGCCGTGGAATTATTGGGTACAGGTAGCAAAAAAGGAGAAACTCAGTGAAGTATATGGATTGTTTTATCAATATTTAGAAAAAACGCACTCCATGCAAATACTTCCTTACTGGAATGACCGTGAGGGTCTTAACTTTTTGATCCTTTTTAAAAGAGGGTTTGTGGATAAAACCTCAGCGCTGGAAGCAATTGATAAACTTCCCCCGGATATTTCCCACAATGCTAAAATTGTCTTGCGGTGGAATGAAAACACTGTTTTGTTCGCAAATTTATAAGCGATTTTTGAGAAGTCATCGCCCTTTAGTCCCGTAGTTGTAAAATTCTTGCAAAAATGCCTTCGGCGTGAGCTCAGTCGAACGGCAAAAGAATTTCTTTACAGTTGATAAGTCCTTGCAAAACTTAAATTCGAATATCGAATATCGAAACTCGAAACAATATCGAATGACAAAAATACAAATATCTAAACGGAAAAGAGCTAAACTTTTTACAATAAAGTTAATGCCACTTCTGTGGCGTTGATGTTTTGAACATTTGAATATTAGAAATTCGGATTTGTTTCGGATTTAGTGCTTCGTATTTCGAATTTCCAGTTTATCTGGATTAGCGGTAAGCTAAGGAGATAATTGATCTTGAGAACAAGAAAAAAACTTGGTGAAATTCTGATAGATGTCAAATTGTTGACGGAGGATCAACTCGAGCGTGCCTTAACCGGCCAGAAAAAAACGGGGCTCAGGCTTGGAGAGTATCTGATTCAACAAGGCATCGTGCGTGAAGATCAACTTATTGATATTCTCAGTAAACAGCTGAAGATTGATAAATACAGTCCTGATAAGTTTCCAACAGATCCTGATGTGGCAGGAATGATTCCCCTGGATGTTTGCCAGAAAAATAAGGTGTTGCCCCTGAAAAGAAAGAAGAATCTCCTTATTGTGGCCATGTGTGATCCTATGGATATCAATACCCTTGATATGGTTGAGTCTATTACCAATATGGAGGTTGAGCCTGTCGTTTCTTCCGAACGGGAAATGAACCAGTTGATCAGGCTAATGTATGGAATGCAGTCTGGTTTTGTTAAGGAATTGGAGGAAATGAATGAGGTTGAAATCAATATTGAGACTGAAGTGGCTGATCATCAGGACATTGAAGTTCAGGTAAGTTCGCTTCAGAACCAGGCTGAAGAACCGCCAATTGTCCGCTTAGTCAATTCCATTATTTCTCAGGCTGTTCGTGAAGGCGCGAGTGATATTCATATTAGCCCGGAAGCACATACCGTTCAGCTTCGTTTTAGGATAGACGGTAAACTTCATGAAGTGCCATCGCCTCCGAAACACATGATACTTCCGATTATTTCAAGGATAAAGATTCTTGCCAATATGGATATAGCAGTATCCCGGATGCCTCAGGATGGACGGTTTACGGTAAAGATGGAAAATAAGGAAATTAATATCAGAGTTTCTTCTCTTCCTACTATTTATGGGGAAAATCTTGTCTTACGTCTTTTGGATATGGGGGCTGCTGTTTATACGCTTGATCGTCTTGGCATGTCCGAGGAGGACATGGAGAAGATAAAGTCCGTTATAGCCAGGCCTTACGGAATGATCCTGAGCACCGGACCCACGGGGAGCGGTAAAAGTACAAGTCTTTATTCTATATTGAAAAAGATTAATCAGCCGGATATTAATATTATTACCCTGGAAGATCCGGTGGAATACAGGATGGCGAAGGTGCGTCAGATTCAACTCAACCGGAAGGCCGGTATGACATTTGCGGGCGGATTGAGATCAATACTTCGTCAGGACCCTGATGTTATTATGGTAGGTGAGATTCGGGATGCTGAAACAGCGGGGATTTCAACACAGGCGGCTTTGACAGGGCACAAGGTTTTGAGTACCGTGCACACAAATGATGCTGCAGGGGCAATAACAAGACTGACCGATATGGGAATAGAACCGTTTCTTGTTTCTTCAGTTTTATTAGTTTCATTTGCCCAGCGTCTGATAAGGACTAACTGCCCCTATTGTACAGAATCATACAAGCCCCCTGAAGAAGCTCTAGCTGTCTGGGGGCTTGACAAAGTGGAGAATGCCAATTTTCAGAGAGGCAGGGGTTGCCCGCAGTGTCTGAATACAGGTTACAGGGGACGGACCGGGATATTTGAGGTTTTAGTCAATGATGAAACGATTCAGCAGATGATCCTGGAAGGACGAACAGCACAGGAAATCACAAAGAAAGCGAGAAGGGCAGGGAAATTACGGACGTTAAAGGATGATGCTGCGAGCAAGGTTGCCCGGGGTATAACGACACTTGAAGAAGCTGCATTAACGGTTATGGTGTGAATAAGCGAACAGTGAATAGCGATCACTGTTTGTTCAAGGGAAGAAAAATGCCAAATTACATTTACACGGCGATTAATCAGAGTGGTTCTAATGTTTCCGGTGAAATAATGGCTGATTCGATCGAGATGGCCGAAAATATGTTAAGCGCTCAAGGGTATATTCCATCCAAAATCGCAGAAGGAGGGAGTGTATTATCTTTTGGCTGGTGGAAAAAGATCGAGATGAGATTGACTTCTGTAAAGGCGGATGAGCTGATCTTATTTACCAAACAATTCAGAACAATGCTGAACGCGGGCTTACCCATAATACAGTTGTTCGGAGTTCTGGAAAACCAGACAGAGAACAAAAAACTGAGGAATATCATTGTTTCTATCACAATAAATCTCAGAGAAGGCTCGACCCTTTATGATGCCTTTGCTAAACATACAGGGGTGTTTTCACCCTTGTATTGCAGCATGATCAGGGCGGGTGAGCAAAGTGGCACCCTCCCGGAGGTACTTGGCCGTCTAATCTATATATTGGAGCATGAGCGCAAGATTAAATCAGATGTCAAGTCAGCCCTGCAGTACCCTGTTATTGTTTTAGTTGCCCTTGTAATTGCTTTTATCGTACTGCTTACTTTTGTTATTCCAAGATTTGCAGGGATATTCTCCCGTGCCGGAGTTGAGTTGCCCCTGCCCACCCGTGCTTGTATATTATTATACCAGTTTCTGGATAATTACTGGCAGTGGATAATAACAGGAATTATTATTATAATTATAGCTGTAAGATATTATTACAAAGAAACCGAGGCGGGAAAGTATCTGTGGCATACATTAACCCTGAATATTCCTGTTACAGGACCTTTATTTCTCAAAACAATGATGTCACGCTTTGCCAGTGTTTTTTCCATTTTGCAGTCAAGCGGTGTTCCCATTCTGGATTCTCTGGATATTTTGAGTGGAACGATTGGCAATTATGTAATAGCAAAAGAAATCAGCCTGACGAGAGATCGGGTGGAGGAGGGGCGCGGCATATCTGGTCCTCTTAAATCGGCAAAGTATTTTACGCCTATGGTTGTTGATATGATCGCTGTAGGAGAGGAGTCAGGCAAACTCGAAGAGATGTTGCGGGAGATATCAGCACATTATGACGATGAAGTAGAGTATGCCGTAAAAAGATTGTCAGATGCAATTGGTCCGGTTTTGATAGTAGGATTGGCAGTTGTGGTCGGATTCTTTGCGCTGTCAATATTTCTCCCTATGTGGGATTTGACCAAGATCGTCCGGAAAGGATTCTAGAACCTAAATGAATGAAGGTAATAATCACAGTTCGGAAAAAGCTTCAGATAAAATGATGAAGAAGTTGTTTGCGACTAAATCCAGATACAATATCAGTCTTTATATTCTTATTCCTGTTATCTTTACGGGATTGTCGGTCCTGTCAGGCATCATTACCTTTCAATACAGCAAATATTATATAAAAGGTGTGAAACCAGCCGGGGAAGGTACTCTGTGGCTTGTCGTAATTATCGCGGCTACATTTCTGTGTGCCCTCCTGATAACCTGGATATTGTTAAGGCCGATGAAGAAGTTTGTGAAAGAGACGAAAGAACTGCAGATTTTCCCCGGGCATCCGGATGATAAAAAAAACCTGAACATTAACGAGATTGACCAATTCAACCTTGTCGCTAAAGAGATAAAAAATCTTTTGAGTAATATCGAGGCAAAGGAACTTTTCCCAGAAATAATCGGTCAGAGCCATGTCATGCGGGGGTTGTTCGGCCAGATCCTTAAGGTTGCCTCCACAGATGCGACAGTTCTTATCATGGGTGAAAGTGGAACAGGAAAAGAGCTTGTCGCATCCAGTATAGTGAATAACAGTCTTCGCAAGGATAAACCTTTTGTAAGGCTGAGCTGTGTCGCAATTCCTGAAAACCTGCTCGAAAGCGAGCTGTTTGGCCATGAAAAAGGCGCTTTCACGGGGGCAGTTTCCCGTAAAACAGGAAAATTTGAATTAGCGGACGGTGGCACCATTTTATTGGATGAAATTGGCGATATGGCCCTGGAAACTCAGGCCAAGTTGCTTCGGGTACTGGAAGAAAGAGAATTTGAACGGGTTGGCGGAACACGTCCAATAAAAATTGATGTTCGATTTATTGCCGCTTCAAATAAAAATCTGCCTGAGATGGTGGAAGCCGGGAAATTCAGAGAAGATCTTTACTATCGCCTTAATGTCTTTACACTTGTATTGCCGCCGTTGACCGAGCGAAAGGAAGATATCCCCTTGCTTATCAGTCATTTTCTTGAAAAAGCTCCGAAACCGGCGCGAATTTCTTCAGATGCGTTGCAGGTCTTTATGAATTATTCGTGGCCTGGGAATGTGCGTGAGCTCAGGAATACCGTAGAAAGGGTTGCGCTGATGGCAGATAACGGCCTTATTGAACCATCTGATATTCCCCTGAATATTTTGACATCGTCAGGAATGGAAGGAATGGCTTATGGTCATCAAGATCGTGATAAAGGTCAGGAATCTCATGAAACTGTGGGAATATCCATTGACGATCGATTAAGGAGTCTGGAAAAAGAAATAATTCTTGAAGCGCTTATCAGTACGGGAGGCGTGCAGTCAAGAGCAGCAGAACTTCTGGGGATTAAAGAAAGGAGCCTGTGGCACAGGATCAAAAAATATGAGATCGATCCGGGATCTTTCAAAAAGAGAAAATCACCATAATTTGGGTTATGTATCTACAGGGGATAATTAAATATCTAAAAGATCAACAATATTTGTAGATGTGTAATATAGTCCAACAATATTTGTAGTAACTAGAAAATTTAAATAAAATTCAATCAGTTAAAATACTAAGTAACCCATTGTAATTACGCCGCAAAGTGAAACCTGATCTTGGCGGGTGGCATGTATGGCACGGTAAGTGCATAGTTAAACACCAAAAGCTAAAAGAACTTATTAAGATGAAAATCAGACGAGGTGTAAAATGAAGAAAAATCCTGTCCGGAATCAAAAAGGTTTTACTCTGATAGAGATTATTGCCGTATTAATCATTCTGGGTATCTTAGCTGCGGTGGCCATCCCGAAATACTTTGACCTGCAGGAAGATGCGGCAAAGGCAGCGCTGAGACAGGCCGTTGCCGAGTTGGTGGCCAGGGATAATTTGATGTGGTCAAAGTATAAAACAAGGGGAGATGTTGATGTTGATGGCGATGGTACTTTGGATAGACCATTAACTTTGGATGATCTCAATGATATTACCATCGTTGTTGGAGCCACAACAGGTACAATCGGTGGAAATACATATTATATGTTCGGGGATTTCGGCGTTGATACGTTACCGACTGCTGGCAATGCTACAATCGCCTCGAAGAATTTCAATATGACGGCGACATTAGCAAGAACAGGTCCACCTGCTGATGGATCTCAACCTGGAGTCTGGGATACTACTAACATAACTTTTACGCCGTAACAGCAGTTGAGCTATATGATTGAAAGTAGAGGTGTTCTATCGCTCTCATGACAATATTGACAGTGTAAATATTAAGTTGTTCGTAACCGTTCACAGGTTCATGGTTCAGCGTTCAGGGTTAAGGACGAAGGCAGCATTAAAGATCTGAAGTCCTCGTCAAAAATGCTCATTTTCGCAAATAATTGCCGATTTGGCTCCAGATTTTGTTTCAGGCCT
>Ga0190303_1000975_pt1 | contig 11750 bp, 12 predicted proteins | sample 48700701_MG_FD_161672 | JGI IMG/M metagenome (GOLD analysis project Ga0190303, IMG submission 161672) | Hydrothermal vent sediment bacterial communities from Southern Trench, Guaymas Basin, Mexico - 4870-07-0-1_MG | ecosystem: Environmental > Aquatic > Marine > Hydrothermal vents > Sediment ...
TATACCCGAGTGTATAGTTCACATTCTTATACCACGGCAACTTTAATTCCTGCTTTTGTAATACAGGATTTTCCAATTCGGTTGATAGTGAATCATTGGATTCCGCTAACACCGGAATACCGATTGATAATACAAGCAATACAACTATGAAAACAGTTCGTTTCATAAACACCCCCAATTTAAATTATAAATAAAATGATTTTTAAAATGAAATAAACTTTTTTTCATAAAACCACCCTTGTTGATTATTATAATTTTACCTATTATACCACTCTTCCATACATATTTTCAAGTAGTATTTTTTGTTTTCCGATAGATAGGTCCGTCTGCACTAAATTTCGGCGGATCATCTGCTAATTCAAACACTAATATTATTGATTTATTATAGAATATGTTATATAATAAGTCATAATATGATGAGTATTACATTTTTGCTTGACATGTTAATATGAGCATTTTATAATTTAAAAGAGGTATATTATGTTTAATTTATTTGGCACAACCGATCCTAAGAAAATACTTGCGAATTTCGAGAAATTGAAAACCGAAGGAAAAACGGATAAGGCTGTTTCACTTTTAAAAAACACATTGAATAAAATAAAAAACAATCTTGAACTAACTCTAACCGCTTGTTCTTACTTTGCCGAAATACGCAGATACAGAGACAGCGCAATGTACTACAAAAAAGCCCTTACAACATTTACAGGTGATAAAGATAAGATAATAGATTCACTTGAGGATTCTTTTTATCGCTTTAATACACCGCTTGAATTAGGGCATATTCTCTATGAGTATTACATTAAAGGTTTTAACTTTGAAGATGCTTTCGCTATTTTAAACGCCCTTCAAAAGGATGATCTTAATGTATTATCCGCAAGACTCCAGGAGAAGTATAACAATATTTATAGTTACTCGGAAGCCAAACAGATGGGAAAATCGGATTTATATGTCCACTATCAGCTAATACTATTCTTTAATTTCATAGAAAAATACGATGATGCTTCTTTCGTTGTTAAACAGATGTTGGATTTTGCTCCTGATGAAATCAAAAGGGTTATCGAATTATATGAGAAACTCGTAAGGGAACGTTTCAATGAACCTCATATACTTCTTTATTTAGGTGAATTTCATATTTTAAATAATGATATAACAAAAGCCTCTAAAATATTGTTAAAAAGTATTTCTCTGTCACCAAATCTCAAAAATACAGCATTAAAATTTCTGCTTACACAGGAAGAAAAAAACCCGTCTCCGGCATTCGAGCTATTAATGATTGACACATATATACTTCTAAGAGATGTCGATAATGCCTTGAAACGACTTCAAAATATACCGAAAGCTAATAAAGACATACTTATTGCAAGATATAAAAAGATACTTGAAATAGATCCGAAAAACGCCGAAGCAAATCTAGCCCTCGGAGATCTTTACGCTGAAAACGAGGGGAATATCATACCCAAAGAATATGAAAAAGTTATGGAAAGCGATCCGAGTAAAGTCTCTGAGATTATAGATCGATTCAGTGAGATGAAGGATATTTATAAACATCCGAACAACATATATCTTCTAACTAAAGCTTATATGCTTGCTGAGCGTTATGATGATGCGGTTGAAACCATAAAGACAGGTTACTTTAATAGTGCAATTACTCTTCAAGAGGCAGAGGATTACGCTGTTGAGTTAGGTAAAAACATAAAGAATTCCATTGAATTGGATATATTAAGAGCAAAAATTTATACGGATAAGGGTGAATATAATAAAGCTATTTTGATACTTGAAGATCTGCTTAAAATTTCTCCGCAAGTAATAATTGATAATAAGGACCAGTTTGAAGGTAGAATAGACCCCAATGCGGAATTTGAAAAAATATTAAGTTATGCTTATGCCTTTGTCGGCGATCTCACGAAATCAACAATAATTATAGAAAATCTTATACGTGCCGAAGAAAAATCCCCTGAAAATATACTTCTTGATCTCGACAATTCGCTCCGTGAAGGAATAATAAATCCCGATCTCTGTCTCGAGATCTATAAAAAACTGGAGAATTACTTTTCCGATAATAAATTCCCTTATCTGTTTGCAATTTCCGAGGCTTACGGTTTGAAGGGAGAAACGGTAAAAATGCTTGATACATTAACTCAAGCAATCGAAATCTCCCCCGAACACAAAGGAGATATTCTCGATTCCCTGATTGAAAGCATATACAATGGCAACAAAAGCGAGAAGGTATTGAATTATGCTTTAAAACTTTCGATGGAAATGGATAAAGCTGATTATGTCAAAGCAATCATGTACGAATACAATAAAATTGAGATTGAAAATAAAGAAGAAACATATATGCTGATTAAAAACATTGTCGATAAATATCCTGATAACCTTGAGTACAAAAAAATCTATGTGGGATTGCTCGCAAAATCCGGAATGTACAAACAGGTAATCGATGAAACAAAGCTTATACTGATGACCATAACAGGTAAAGAATCAGGTTATTTCTTTTTCAAAGCCGGTGAAGCTTTTTTAAAGCGTAATAATGTTGATGTGGCAACTCAAGCATTGGTAAAGGCTTTGAAATACGATCCGGATCTTGCTAAAGATGAGATTCCTCTTCTCGAGGAAATCAAAAAATTGCTTCCTAACAATTATATGGTCCTTTACGCTTTAGCAGCGGCATATTCCTTTAGTGAAAATTTTGAAAAGGCTTCCGAGACTTACTTCGAGATACTTAACCGATTCCCCGATAAAATCGATCTTATCCAGAATGATATATTCAATCTGATTAAAAAATTCCAGAACTCATCATTCTTGCACTACACATTAGCCCTCATTTATATTAGAAAAAACAATATTCAGGAAGCGGTATCCGAATTTGAAACCAGCTTTGAATTAAACGATTCATTGGGTAATAATATTCTTGAACAATATGAAAATCTAGAAAGCGCAGATAACGCAAATGTATTTATTTCAAAAGGAAATATACTGAGTAAGCTGGGGTTTAATTCAGAAGCTGCCGAATCATTGTTAAAAGCATTCGAACTGGATAACAATAAAAGTTTGCCTATTTTAAACAAACTGCTTGAAATGAAGGAAAACAACCCGGATAATATTGGGATACTCTATTCTCTCAGTTCCATCTACCTTAAAACAGGGCAAGTTGCCAATGCTATAAAGCTACTCGAAGAAATTGTTGACACTGAACCTACGAGGGCAAAGAGTGTTATTAATCAAGTAAAAAAGATTCTGGATGAAAATCCCGATAACAATGAAATAAAATACGCTCTGCTAACTATTTATCTAAAAACCGAAGATTATAAAGATGCCGTACCGTTGCTTGATGATATAATATCTAACACAAGCAAGTTCAATGAAAAACTTGCCGTATTGTTAGAAGGGGTTAATGACATTCAAATCAGTTCATATTATATTAAAGTACTATACAATCTGAGACGCTATAAGAAACTCTATAAATATCTCAAATCACTATCCGAGCAAACAGTAAGATTAGACAATAGTCTTATGCTGGAATATTTCAAAAAGATAGAAAAAGAGATTGATTTTACGAGTGAAGATTATTTATGGCTCGGCGAATTGGCTTATTTGACAGAAGATTACGATACGGCAGATTATTATTTCAGTTTACTTATTGACAAAGATACCCCCAATGATATCAAACTGACATGTTACATTTACAAAAATCTCATATCATTGAAAACAAAGAATATTTCTCTACTGAATGAAATTAAGGCAAAGGGATACCCTATAGAAAATGTCTACTCGGAGATTGAGAATATAAAACATCGGTTGTATCAAGAACATATTAGAGAAATCGAGCAACGATTAAATTACAATAACGAGAATTCCTCCGAAAATTATTATCAACTGGCATATTACTATTATCTGATTGGTGAAGTCAACAAGGCAAAGAATTTCCTTTTCTACGAGACAAAGGATGCAATGAGTGAAATTAAACGATTAATGCTACTTGCAAAACTCAAAGAGAGGGACAAACCGATGGAATCCATCGAAATATATGAAATTATCTTAAATAAATTTATCAATGAAATTAAAGGTATTGATTTGATTAAAGAGCTATACTACAGATATATCAATTTATCAAAACGTGTCGGATATGATCCTAAACATCTAATGCACACATTTTCGGATAGCATTGCAATAGAAGGATTTTCATTAACACAATATTCCGGCGTAAAAACTATTAATATTCACCTATAAATAAAGGAGTGAACTATGGATAATTCGGAAGATAAAGATAAGAAACAAAATCCTTTTGATAACCTGTTCCCGTATGAGGACAATCAAGAAAAGAACAAAACAAAAGAGGAGAACAATAGCGAAAATGAAAAAGTCGAAGAAAAAATAAACGATGAGAATAAAGAAACACCGGAAACAGGGAAAGAAAAAGTGACGGAAGAAGCAACCTCAGGTTTTGATGAACTTTTGGATATAGGAAACGAGAGCCTAATAAACAGGGCGGGGGAAGAAAATAAAGAACCTCAAGCAGACGAACCTGAAGAAAAGTCCAGTATCATAGAAACTCCTGAAGAACCCGTCTCTGAAACGAAAGATGTTCCCGAGGGAGAAACCGGTGAAGGAAATGAGACGGAAAACATTACTGAAATCGAAATGAAGAAAGAATCAACGGATGAAACAACAATGGTTCAGGCTTCTACCGACGAAGAAGAAACAGAAACAAAGAAAGCTGCCGATGAACCGAGTAACATGGAAGAGATAGTTAGCAAGGAATTTGACATAGAGAGCGGTAAAGGTGCAGAGGAAGAGGTTCCCGAATCTCAATTTATTGAAGAGCCGCCAGAGGAAGAGGAAAAGGAGAATACCGAAATTATAGAGCAAACTGTAGAAACTCCCAAATCTACTTCCGAAATAAAAGAAAAAATAGTAACACAGAGTATAGATTTTAGTGAAATAGTAAACTCACTCAATGCTATTCAACAATCGGTAAATTTTTCTTCACTCGTTGAATCCATTAATAATCTGAGTAATTCATATACGAATTCTATTAACCAAATTATCGAATCATTTGATAAAATGACAAATACGGTGATTGGTGAAATTAAATCAATGAGTGAAGATTTAAAAGAAATTGGCAAATCATTGCAAGATCTGAAAACAATAGAATCTTCCATAAATGAAATGAAGGCAAGTTTTGAAACTAATAGCGCTTCCTCATTAAAGGAATTTCAAGAATTCAAAACCAATTTCAGTTCATTAAAAGAGATTGCCGATAATCTTACCAAACTGGAAAATGCTATGATAAAACAGTCGGATATTGTTCAAAATGTTGTTGATACAACGAAATCTACGAATGAGTCGGTTATTTCTACTGAAAAGTCAATCGAAAAACTGGTAGAAAAGGAAAATGAACTTTTGGATACACGTAAGAAAGAAACTAATATAGCTATCGGGTTAAAACATAACGATAATGGTGTTTTTCTGTTTTATAACGGCAAATACGATAGTGCTATCAATGAATTTCTTAAATCGTTGGAATACTATCCCGATAATTTTGACTGTTTGAACAATATCTCTCTTGCATATTTAAAAAACAATCAATTGGATAAAGCACTGGAATTTGCGAATAAAGCCTTTGAAATGAACAAAGAATCGTTCCTTATACATAATACACTCGGTTTAATCTATCTGCGTATGAAGGAATTTCCCAAGTCTGAGGAGTATTTTAATTCTGCAATAAATATAAACAAAAACTACATTGAACCTTATATTAATCTTGGGTATATGTATAAAGAACTAAATAAATTTGATAAAGCAATTGAGATGTGGGAAAAGGTCGTTGATCTTGATCCTACAAATATGGATATTAAGCAAAAACTGATGGAACTTAAGGAGGGTAAGATAGGTGAATGACAACGACTATTTGAAAAAACTAATAAAATCGAAAAAAGAGAAGAATAAATCGCCATTGGAGAAATTTATAAACAAAGAAGATACGGTTATAGAAAAGAAGACACCTGCCGTTAACAAGCCGGATGTCGAGATTGAACACTATGGTGGGAGCACACAAACCACGGATATAAAATACAATAAACCACCCGAATCGCAAGAAACGGAACCCACTTCTCCTAAAAAGCCTTCCGGAGAAAATCCTCCCGATTCTTTATTAAAAGCATCCGGTTTAAGAGAATTTGATATAGATGCTCTTGATATCGATTCAACAGAAGAAATTACGAACAAATCGGTTTCTACACCGACAAATGAAAATTCCGCTACTCGAAATAGCGTTAACGTAACAGAAGATGAAATTAATCAACTCATCGGATTTGTAAAAACAGGAAATTTCGATGCAGCGGTTGATTTTATAGTACAACTAAAACTGAAATATAATATTGACAATATTTTATAATTCTGATACTATTGCCTAAGATGAATTGCAAATATTAAGGAGGATAAATATATGCCAAATCATAAGTCTTGTGAGAAAAGAGTAAGGCAGACGGAGAAGAGAACCCTGGCTAATCGTATTGTAAAAACAAAAGTTAAGAATACGGTTAAAAAATTTATCTCTGAAGACAATAAGGAGAAAAAGAACTCTTTATTGAAAGAGGTATACCGTATTTATGATAAAGCTGTTTCTAAGGGTGTTTTTAAGAAAAATAAAGCTGCACGAGCAAAATCAAGATTGGCAAGAAAACTTGCGGATTAATTTGATCGTATACTGACAAATAAAAAAGAGGGATCATTAAAGATCCCTCTTTTTTTATTCTATCAATTTTAGCAACTACTGATTCTCAAGCGTAAATACAATCGGCCACACAATCCTTACGGGTATTTTCATCCCTCTTGTTTCAGCCGGTTTGAATCGTAATCTCTTTGCAGCGCTAAGTGCAGCTTGATTGAATATTTCATTTGAACTCTTAATTATTTTTGCATCCACAACGATGCCTGTTGTATCAACATCCAACTGGACGAACACTCTTCCCTCTAATCCCATCTTTTTAGCAATTTCAGGGTATTCCGCCTTGGGCTTGCTGACTAAAACAGGTGCCTGCTCATATACTCTGAAGAAATGCTTCACTTTGGGTGGTGGAGGAGTATTAACATCAAATGTAGTCTTTCCTATCGTTTGCTGCTCGACTTCCTTATCACTACTTGCTGCAACCGCTATTTTAGGCTTTGCAACAGGTGGTGGTTCCTCCACTTTTGATATTTTCTGTGTTTCGATATTTTCCATTTTCATGGGAACAATAACTTTCTTCAGTTTGTAAGGATGCGGTGTGTAATGTGGAAATAGCAGGAAAAGAGCCATAATGAAAATAAGGGTAATCAACAAGCTGACTCTTACATTGATAGGATAATTTTCTTCAATAGGATTTGATAATACAATTCTTTTCATAAAATGCTCCCATCATATTCGTCGTTTTTTAGTAGCCAGCGAAATTCTTAACACCTTATTTGCGGACAACTCATCAAAGACATCATTGACAACACCATAATTGACATTTTTATCCGCTTCCACAGATGTAATTAATCCGGGATTTTCAGCTGCTTTTCTTGCCTGCAAAATACCGACATAACTTACTGGTACTATATTGTCATCAATTGATATAATACCGTCTTCACCTATCCAAATATGTGCCACACCTTTATTAGGTAACTTTTTGGCATTTTCTGCTGCCGGTAAGTTTATTCTCAGACCTTGCTCAGCCCTAAAAACAGTAGTCACCATAAAGAATACTATCAACAGAAATGCTATGTCACCTGTAGAAGCAGTGGGGATTTCTATGGAACCTTTTTCAATTCTCTTAATTTCCATATGTCACCCCTCTCAGAATTCTTCACTGATAGGTGAAGGTTTCAAACTGATCTTTTCGGGCACATTTAAGGTGTTAAACGCCTTTTTTAAATTATCAAACACCGTAATCATAACACCGTATTTACAGAATCTGCTTGTTTTCATTGAGAATATTAAATTCGTATCCGCTTTTACCGTGTGCCCTTTTGTCAGTAGATCAATTGCCGTGTCTTCGATTTTATCAATAGGGACATTCTTGCCCTCTATTTTAACAGAGCCATCTCTTGCAACGTAAACATGTGCAATACTTGAGGATTTGACCTTAACGGTCTCTCCCTTCTCCGGCAATACAATCTGCAAACCCAGTTCATTATTAAAGATCGTTGTTGTCATGAAAAATACCAATAATAGGAAGGCTATATCACCAGTAGATGCCGTTGGAATTGAGGATGATTCTGATCTTTTTGGCCTTCTCATAATTCAATTCCTATTTTCCCGATTCTAATAAGAAAGTAATCATATCATTCGCAGCTAATTCCATATTTCTGGTATAGCTGTTAATCATGTTCGTAAACCATGTATGGGCAGCCGATACGGGGATTGCAATTGCAAGACCTGTTTCGGTGGTGATAAGAGCTTCCGAAATACCGCTTGCAACTAGTTTCGCATCAACGGTCCCGGCAAGAGCTATGGCATCGAATGCACTGACCATACCGCTAACTGTTCCCAAGAATCCCATCATAGGTGCTAATGTTACAACGGCTGCCAAGGCAGACATACCTCTGTCAAGAAATGCCAATTCCTTAACTGCTGCAGTCTCCATCGCTTCTTCCATAGCATCTTTATCTTTGCCGACTTCTGCATATGTTTGAATTCCCGCCAAAAGTATTCTTGCAATAGGACTGTTCTCTTTTTTACAGACATTAATAGCTCCGTCCACACCGTTTGCATTATAAGCTTTCTCAATATCTTTGACCAATTTTTTAGAATTTGTTCTTGCCCATATGAATGTTATAATCCTTTCAATTATAAAAAGAACTCCAACGATCGCTGCTGCAAGCAAGAACCACATTGTCCAGCCACCACGATTAAAAAAATCAATCACTGTTCCTCCTTTGTTACAATATTTTCAATTAACCACTAATTACCCATAATTAAAGCAAATTATATTCATAACAAAATAAAATGTCAAGTGGTTATCTGCTACTCCATACATGATATAATTGTACTGAAAAATATGCGAATATACCTGCAAGTAGTAGCATTCCACCTTCAAATGCGGATATTTTCATTGCACCTATTAAAAGCGGTAATATATCCCATGAACGTGCGTGCGCCAGTGAAGGGAAAATCACTCCTATTCTAATCAAATGAAGTACGGTTACGCCTAACATGAACAAAGCACTGAATAATAATGAAATATATATCTTTGAGCCCGGTTTAATCAACTTCAGCAACTTTCTAATAATAAGGGAGGCATAAAACAACGCTACCGTGAATAGCAAAGTTGATATAGCAAAGATTATTTCAGCCGGTATTATTACCTTCATTATTTACCTCCTTCTCTTGGGGTTAACAACCTTGTAAAATTTATAAACGCCCAGCAATGTCAGAATAGCGGAAATCCCGAAAAGAGAATACGCTACCCATGTTTCTATGCTGTTCATTTTAATGCTGCCCGTAAATATAAAAGCGTATGCAGAAATTAATGCATACAGTAAAAGTCCTGAAGGTGCGATAACCATGAACTGCCAATCGGTCTCTTTATGAAGTACCATTTCGTATTTTCTGGCTATAAATCCCATAATCATAAAAGTAATCCATAGAGTCAAAGTACCCAATATAGTCAAAATGCTGGAGACGTTAGACCACATTGAAAGTTGTTTGGAAACAGCATTAATCGGAAACAGATAATAACTCATACATCCTCCAATTCATACAAGAAGTTTTTTCATTTTATCTTTCATTTCTTCCGCTCTCGTAGGACCTATCAGCATCGATGCCGATTGTTCCAATCCACCAATATATTTCAATAGAAGCGTAGAACTATATTTATCAGAATCTTTCATTCCTATATCCGATTTTACATTTTCAAGAATCTCGTATGCAAAATCCTCCAGATATTCTTCGGCTATTTTATTTATATCATTCAATACCGGAGCATCAAAGTCTTTTTCTTCAATTACCTCTTCCTTCTTTTCCTCAACGGCGACTTCCTCTTGCTTCTTTTCCACTTCGGGCGTGAGCTCAGGTCCTTTTTCCACAACCGCCGCCTTTAGCGATTCGATAATTTTACCATCCTCCAATTCCCCTTTGGCAACATATCCTATAATCTTCTCAGAATCACGAATAAAGACGGAGACAATGCCATTCCCCCTTAAAACCATCTTTTTAAATTTTATTCCTTGCAAAGCGGACAATGTTTGTTTCAATACGACCATTGATTGTTTCATCTGTTTTTCCGTGAATTTTGCATTATCCGAACTTACATTTTTAAATTCATCATTTTCGGTAACAAAAAGGGAAATTAAATCATATTTATTTAATATCAGGCTTAAATTATCCGCCATTTCTCCTTACCCCACTTTACTTTTGGTAATCTTTTTTATAACATTCTGTATTTTTTGCTTTGTCTGATCCGTTCCGTATCTTCTTACAGCCAATTTACACAATTCGTCGATTATACCTTTCGATATGGTAGATATCTCATTTTCACTTATATCATCACTTACTTTTTCAATGTATAATTTCACTTCGTTTCCTTCTTCAATGAGAGCGTTACTCATCTTATTTTCCGTATCTATGGTTTTCAAAGAGTATATAACGTTTTGTAACCAATCGTCTTTACCGCCTCCTTCTGAAAATTCATCAATTAGATAATTTATCTGAAGAACCTTGCTCTCAATAAACTTTTTTATATTGGGCGATAAATTTAATACACTGCTCTCGGCAGTTTTCTCTTCCACGACCTCTTCGGCTTTTTTTTCTGTATCGGATGTTTTCTCCTCGGGAGCGGTAACGGGTTGTGCAGGCTCTGTCTTCCCTTTGATAATTTCACCGATTTTATCCCGAATTTCATCAATATCACTTCGGTTTTCTACCTGCAATCCGATATAAAAATCATCCTTAGGAACAATAATATAAACAACATTCTCCGTATAAAATTTCAGATCATTAAAACCATTCAATTTAAGTAGCTTTGATATCACATCACCGCACGACCCTACAAATGCCGATATATCATCCAAAACACTCGATGCTTCACCTGCGGATTCAACACGAGAACCATCATCACTTTTAACCGCAACAACACCTTTCACTCCCTCAATAGCGAACATTTTCTCAAGAAGTTCTTTCATTTCTCACCTACTCGTATTCCTTTTTTACTTCAGCATATTTTCTTTTTGCAAGCATTGGACCCAGCTCCTCAATGGCTTTTTCGTATAAAACTCTTTCAATAATATCATCAATCCCTTTAATTTCATCAACATTAACAAGATACAACTTGTTCATATTAATTGCCATTCCTTGCGGTCCAAAGCTAAAAAGTTCTATTTGACCTTTGTATTGCTCTGTCTCTTCCAGTTTTTTCTTAATATAATCATACCAATTATTTATATCTATGTCAAATGCCCCATATGCTTTTAAGAATTTATTCGCCTTTTCAACGATCCTCTTCATTGAATTTTCCACAATATTTTTATCGTAGACAAAACCATTTTTAATGAGCCAAACAAGGGCGGCATAGACATCGATAATATTGATATCACTGATTTCTATAATTTGACGCAATGTCCTCTTACCATTAACAAGCAAAAGCACTCTCCAATCGGTTTTTCTCATAGATATCTTACCACCCTGAGGTAATTTGGTCGTTTTCGCAAGAACCGTGTCGAACGGAGGAAGCTGTTTCACAAAATCGTGTATCTCTTTCTTCCGTCTCTCGATTTCGGTAATGATGTTT
>Ga0190303_1000976_pt1 | contig 11716 bp, 8 predicted proteins | sample 48700701_MG_FD_161672 | JGI IMG/M metagenome (GOLD analysis project Ga0190303, IMG submission 161672) | Hydrothermal vent sediment bacterial communities from Southern Trench, Guaymas Basin, Mexico - 4870-07-0-1_MG | ecosystem: Environmental > Aquatic > Marine > Hydrothermal vents > Sediment ...
GAGTAGTGCCACATTTTGTCTTGTCTGATTTGATTAAATTCCATGGCTTTTTGTAGTCAAAATATCGATTCCCTTCTCTCGCAAGATTCATTATTTGGAAAGTAGCTTGCCTTACATGAAAATTATCGAGAAGTTTTCCGACTGAATCGGGAGCATTTTCGATCAATTTGATTATCTTTCTATCATCCTCGTCATAATCACCGGGTGAAGGGATTTTGCCGTCAAAATATTTTTTTGTAAAGACATATGTCCTATTAACAAGATTGCCGAGTATATCGGCAAGTTCTCCGTTTATCTTAGCCTGAAAGTCCTTCCATGTAAAATCCATATCGCTGTTTTCCGGCGCATTTGCCGCAAGATAATAGCGGAGGAAATCAGGTGGAAATACATCGAGGAAATCATGAACCCAAATCGCCCAATTTCTACTCGTGCTGATTTTTTTTGTCTCTATGTTGAGAAATTCATTGGCGGGTATTTCTGAAGGCAAAATAATACCATCGTTATAAGCCATCAACATGGCAGGCCAGACTATTGCATGAAATACAATATTGTCCTTTCCTATAAAATGAACGAGTTTTGTGTCATTATCGTACCAATAATCTTTCCATAAATCCGGTTTACCTTGTTTTTCAGCCCATTCGATAGTCGAAGAGATATAACCGATAGGGGCGTCAAACCATACATAAAGTACCTTTCCTTTGGCCTCTTCAAGAGGAACCGGAATGCCCCATTCGATGTCACGGGTTATTGCTCTCGGCCTCAATCCCTCATTGAACCATCCCTTTGTAAAACTCTTTACATTGGATTTCCATGTGTTTTTTGATGCAAGCCACTTTTCCAATTGCTCCTGCATCTTGTCGAGTTTGAAATACCAATGAGATGTCTTTTTAACAATAGGTGTGGTCCCGCATATTTTACATCTCGGGTTTATTAGACTGGTAGGTTCCAGCCATTTACCGCAATTTTCGCATTGATCACCGCGGGCGTTTTCGTAATGACAATAGGGACATTCACCTTCTACATATCTATCCGCTAAAAATCTCTTGCAATGAGGACAATACAGTTGTTCTCCCTCCCTTTTTTCAATTAATCCTCTATTGTAAATTTTTAAGAAAAAATCTTGCGACATCTTTTTGTGAATCGGTTTTGATGTCCTCGAAAAATTATCAAAATCTATTTTCAATCGTTTAAAATCTTCAGCAATTGATTCATGATAATGGTCAACGACCTCTTTCGGAGATACATGTTCCTGTTCCGCCCTAATCGTAACGGCAATTCCATGTTCGTCCGTTCCCCCTATGTGTATAACGTTTACCCCTTTTTGTCTATTGTACCTTGTATAAATATCGGCGGGAAGGTATGCTCCCGCAATATGCCCTATATGCAAAGGTCCGTTTGCATAGGGCAAGGCACTTGTTACAAGAACCTTTTTCATTCAGACCTCCTGGCGGGGAATATATTCCATCGCTTTCTATTGTATTTCATATATTCATCCAGATCAATTTGTGACACATTTCCGTCGTTGTCTCGCACCGTTATCTTTTTGGAAAAAATATCCTTTGAAATAACCTTTACTTTACCGCTTTTTGTAACTATGGTTTCCTCCAATTGAGGATAAACGGTGTTCGCATCCTTGTAAAAGTCATATTCATATGCAAGGCAACACATCAATCTGCCGCAGGCACCTGACAATTTTTGCGGATTCAGGTTAACCTGCTGCTCCTTAGCCACCTGCAATGTGATAGGGGCAAAATTGTGCAAAAATGAAATGCAGCAAAAGGGCCTTCCGCAGGGACCGATGCCACCTAAACGTTTTGCGTAATCCCTTACACCGATTTGCCTGAGTTCGATTCTTATTTTGAATATTGCAGCAAGATCTTTTACTAATTGCCTAAAATCAATTCTATTCTCTGCTGTGAAGAAAAATGTTATTCGTTTTCTGTCGAATTCGAGCTCGGCATCGACCGGTTTCATCGGGAGATTGTGTTCTTTAATTTTTTCTTTAAATATTATGAAACTGTCTTTTTCCCTCGATTTATTTTCGTACATCTGTTGGATGTCTTCATCATTCGCAATACGAATTATCTTTATGCTCTTATAACCGTCCGTTTTAACATTCTTATTCTTATAAATATTCTCCACTTTTCCTATTTCAGTTGACTTATCTAATTTAAAAACAATATAGTGCCCTATTCCGATATCTCGATCTTCACTATGGAATTTTTCGTGATATATATGGTAGTTGATTTTTATAATCATATTAACCTCCGATTAAGTTATAAAACATAACCCCCCATTCCGTTTCCCATGATAGATTATAAATTGAGTTTTTCTCCATTTCGATTAGTTTATCGAGAACCCTCTCAACTCTGTCCTTTTGCAAGTGAAAATCATAATCGAAAATGTTGTTGTTGTCAATATAGTTGTAGTAAAGCATTAAAAAGAAAATCTCTTTATATATTTTAAGTATAATTTTTTTATTTTCCTTATTCGATTTAATTGACTTTTCTATTTTGGCAATTAGTTTGGTAAATTTTCCTTCTTTAATTGATAGAGCAAGACTGTCAGCTATATCTATCACATCAAATTTGGAATATTTTAAGAGTATACCCGGACTACCGTTGGCAAGGAGTGTGAGTAATCTCTTTCCGCGAATGTCCGTGTCAATTTTTGATAAAAAGAGATTCATTTCTTCTTCATTGAGACCGCTCATTAGATATTTGGCACATCGTGAAATGATTGTGGGCAGGAGCTTATCTTCATTTGCGGTTGTTAGGATGAAAAACACTCTGTCGGGCGGCTCTTCCAAAATTTTTAAAAGTGCATTCTGAGCTTCCCTTGTCATATAATGGGCATCCCTTATTATTACAACTCGATCTTCATTATGAAAAGATTTGTATTTCAATTGGGAGATGATATATTGGATATAGCCCAAAGGAATCGTATATGCGTAATTATTTTCGTTACTATTAAGTGAAGAGAGGGTTTTAAAATAATCATTCCGATTGAATACGCCATTATTTCCCGAACCCTTTGTACCTGTGGGAATTACGTAGAGGATATTTAGCTGTTCGCAAAGATTCTCCGATTCGTCTATCTTTTCATATTTTTCATCCGAATGTTTTGCCACAATCTCAACTGCAATGGCTCTTGCAAACAAGAACTTGCCTATGCCTTCCATTCCGGACAAAAGTATGGCATGAGGCATATTTCCCTTTACAATGAATTGCTTTATCGTTTTTTCAAGTGCTTTGTTTCCATAAAGGTTTTTGAAATTCATCTTCTTGATAACCAGTTCAACGGATTGACTGTTTTTCCCTTTACCCTTATTTCAAAATGAAGTATTGGACCTTCAAGAGAACCCGTGTCACCTACTCTGCCAATTACCTGTCCTTGATAAACCTTGTCCTTAACATTTACATCAATAGTTGCAAGATGGGCGTAAAGGGTGTAGTATCCCCCGTAATGATCGATAAGTACTACATTCCCGTAACCGAGAAACTTATCCGCATATGCGACTTCTCCGTAAGATACCGCAGAGACGGGGGTGTTGTAGGGAGCTTTTATATCAATACCGTTATTTTTTGTTGCCGTGTGGTATTTCGGATGCCTTTTTGTCCCGTAACGGGAAATAACCTTTCCTACGACGGGCCAGGGCAATTTTCCTCTTAATTTGCCGAAATAACTCTTTGTAGTTACCTTTTGAGCCTTTCTTTCCTTTTCCAGCTTTTGTATAATTCTCTGTAAGCGTTTTCTTGAAGCCAGTAATTCTCTCTCGAGTTTCCTCTGTTTCGAGCGTTTTCTTCTTATTTCTCTGAGTAACTGTTTTTTGTCTGCCTTTTCTTTCTCTACAGCTGCTAACTCGTTCGTAGCTTGCTCTTCGATTAGGGATAATTGTTGTGCGTTGTTTTCCAGGTTGCTTTTGTATGATTTTAGGCTATCCTGTAATGTTTTGTATTCTTGAAATATCCTTTCGTCCAATTTGGCAATAAGTGTCAGATATTTTATTCGCGTGATAGCATCGGCAAAAGTGTACGAAGAAAACAGAACATCGAGAGAGCTCATGTGCCCGAATTTATAGATATAACGCAATCTTTTTTCCAAAATTGAACGATGATTGTCGATCAGAGAATCTGTTATCGCAATTTTATTGTTCAGGTCGTTTATATTTTCCGTAAGTAATTCTTTTTTCGTTTCCATTTCTTTAATAATTTGAGTGGTAATTGTCATTTCTTCATCCATATTCTGAAGAGTGGCTAAAATTTCTAATTCCTGTGATTTTAGCTTTTTCCTCTCTTTGCGGACTTTTTCCAGTTTTTTTTGAAGCGCTTTTAATTTTGCTTCAGCAGAAGATATTGATTCCCTGCCACAGTAAGTTTTAGCGGTAAACAGTAGAGAAAACAGCACAAATAAAATGATAAATTTATCTTTCATAGTGGTATATTACAAGAAAAAAAGATTTTATTCAAGTTCATTATGCAAATTTCCGAATTTTTTCAGAACGAAATGTTTGGCTTCCTCCTTTGATGTAATAAAACCGTTTATCTGCTCTTTTATGAGCTGTTCCTTTATTTCTCCTATTACTTTAGATGGCGAGATGGAGAGGAGTTCCATAATCTCTTTTCCGTTTAAAAGAGCTTCTATTTTGTTCTTCGAATTTTTCTCAATATAGTCATTTACCTGAGATGCAACGTAAAGTAGCTTATCAATTTTAGAATTTGTTGAGAGTGCATCGGCAATCGAAAGTGTTATAACATCTTCCGGATGTCCCTCGGAATCCCTTACGAATCTGTAAATGGCATGATCGGAAAGTTTACCTATTTTTGTAAAAAGATGAGGACGCATATGGTTGGCAACGAGAATTTCAACATACTTTGCATTGATGTTGCTGAAAGAGAGTTTCTCTTTTACAATGTCCTTGGCAATTTTGGCACCTATAATTTCGTGATTATAGAAATGAAATTCTTTTTCGTTAATATATCTCTTTGTATAAAGTTTTCCTATATCGTGGAGGAAAGCGGATAGTTTGAGAATCGGTATGTTAAAATAATCAATGTTCCCCAATAATCGCTTTGCATCTCTGTTTAAAAATTCTTCCAATCGTCTGTATGTGTATAGGGAATGTTCCAACAATGTTTTTGCAGGAGCTTTATTGTGTTCGAAATTCCGCATTTTCTCCACACCAACTAAAATATCATCGAGGAATTTTCCGTTTACAATCTCTGAGAATACGGGATATGAATCCGGATGATTTAAAATTTTTTTTAACTCCATCCAGAGCCGTTCCCCCTTTACATTAGCGATTAATTTTCTATGCTTTTTCATATCGAGAGATAGTGTCTCGGGAAAAATGTAATCTTTATACAATTTTATTCTAAAAGCTCGAAGGATTCGAAGAGGATCGGCTTTCAACGAAAGTTCGGTAGTAGGAAACAGGATTCTATGTTGTGCGTGCTCAATTCCCCCGAAGAGATCAATGATCTCTGTTTTATCGTATTTAATAAGTTTATTTATACTTATGGCGAGAGAATTAACGGTGAAATCTCTCGTGGAAAGATTGTCGCTCAATTGCCCTTGTAGGGTTGATAAATCGAGGATATTGCCGTTGTCTATATCAAGACGAATAAGCGGATTAATTCTGTTTTCAATGCGAGCGATTTTTACTTTATGGTTTCGTTTAATTTTTTCAATTATGGAATCGGTAGGGTAATCGGTCAAAATATCATAATCATCGGGTTTTACTCCGTTTAGAATGTCTCTTAAAGCTCCTCCGACGAGATAAAGATTCCCGCAGAGAGGGGTAATCTCTTTTATAATATTAATAATATTTCTGTCGATTTCTTTTATTTCCACACTATTTTTCATAGTGTATTGGTAGCACCTTTTTATAATATTGTCAATAAATAGATTTTTGAAGTGGGTAGATTCCGGGTTGACAACACTCCTTGAATAAAATAAAGTTAAATTATGGAGAAGCTTGCTGTTTTTGATTTTGATAAAACACTTACTACAAAAGACACAACATTAATTATTGCAAAATATTTTACGGTTAAGACAAAAAGATACATAAGATATGTTAATTTCCTGTTTTGGGGCGTTCTGTATAAATTGCGAATTGCATCAAACAAAAAGGTTAAGAATGAACTATTGAAAATTATAAACGGGACGGATAGAGAGACAATTTATAAGCTTGTCGAGCGACTTTACGATGTAGACATAAAACCGATTTTAAGGGAAAGTACGGTAAAAGAGATAGTGGAATACAAAAAGCGGGGGTACAGGACAGTTCTTCTTTCTGCACAGTTCGATTTTATTGTGAAAGAGGTGTTTAAACGATTAATGTTTGATACGTATATAGCTACAAGAACGGATCTCGATAAATTTGAGGTGAATGGAGATGTCTTTGAGGGTAAGAAAAAAGCCGAAGCTATAAAATTACTGTTTGATGATATAGATTATGAAAATTCCATTGCTTTTGCCGATAATAAGAGGAAAGATGTTTATCTCGGTGAAGTTGTAAAAAATATAATCTGGGTCGAGTAGAATCGATACTAACGGGTTTTATTGAGTTGTTTGTTTTCGTATTGGTATATTAAAAAAGAGTCGCATAAGCGACTCTTTTTTACAGATATTTTTAAAGTATGATTATTTCGCTCCGAATTGATTGCATGCATCAACGAGATATCTGAGGTATGCCACGGCGGGACCACCTCCCATAAGACCTGCAACGAGCCCCGCTTCCAGTATTTCCTGTTTTGTTGCTCCCTCTTTTACAGCGTTTTTAACATGAAAAGCTATACAGAAAGGACAATGTGCCGTAACACCGAGTGCAATGGATATCAATTCTTTCATCTTCTTGGAAAGAGCTCCCGGTTTCTCCGCCTGTTGCACAAACTCCATAAATGCCTTTGAATATCCCGGTTCCGCTTCACTTGCGATTTTAAATAGGTCCATGAATTGGTCATAGTAGTTTTGCATATCGGCTGCCAATTTATCCATATTTGCCTCCTTTTATATGTTATATTATTAACAAGATAGTGATAAAAGCGGGTTTTGTCAACCCTTTATGCCTTCTAAAAAATCAAATGATATTTTAGATACATTTCTAATCTTTTCTTCTTAGGTTTTTCCTCTATTTTCAATATTGTGAATTCGGATATGCCGTAAAATCGTATCCCTTAAATATCGCTTTTACCCCGTAAGATGCGGAATAATCCAAAAACTTCTTTGCTGTTTTTTATTCCCGATAAAGATGATTTCCATACCATTGCATCTGCTTGCCTCATATACAAACGATAGGTATGGAATAATTTATCCAATAATCAAAATCGAATTATTTCCGGTGTAATAAATACCGGTAAAAACAGTATTTGCAACTATAATTTGGATATCTTTCGGGTAATTACATCCCTATTGTTTATTTTTCCTCTAATAAAATACACACCCTTTGGCAAGTGTTTTATAGAGTATCTTTTCGTGTAATTCCCTATACTAACGGATTTATCAATAAGATTTTCGATTTTCCTTCCTTGTAAATTAAACATAGACAGTTTCAATTTACAATTCTTACTTATTGAATACTTTATATCTATAAAATCACCTGATTGTTTAATATCAAATGTATTTTTGTTTTTCAAATTTTTAAATTTAATTCCAGTGTGATTTTTAAACCCGAATATAAACAAGTTGCCAATAAAAATATAGTCTTTATTGACCGCTAACTCAAATGATTTCCCATCTAACTGGTAATTGGCATATAGGACAGGATTACTTTTATCACTTACATTAAAAATATGCAGGTCACCATCTGCTTCGTATAGGTAATTTCCAATCACACAGATATTTTTATTGCTTCCGAAATTTTCGGTATGCCCCACTTCATGTATGTCGTTGATATTACTAATGCTATATATTCTTACTCCACCTGTCGATGTGGCGATATAGAGATAGTTTTTATACGCAAACAAATCGAGAGGAGTGTTTGGTATAAAAATATCCTGAATTATATATGGATTGGTTTTATCATTTACATCAATAACTCTTAATGTACCGGAATAATCCAATATAAAGGCATAGTTGTCATACACATAAATTGTCCTGTAGTTACTAATTCCCAAAAAACCGACTTCATTCGTACTGTCAATGTCTACGATATGCAATCCGTTATCACTACCTCCCAGAATGTAGATGTATTTATCCTTCAAAAAGAAGTAGTTTTCGGATCCCTGTATATCGATTCTTGAATAAAATGTTGTCGGCGTTGTATCCCCTTTCTGATATATATCTATCCATTCTTTCGTATAAGATGTATCGTTCAGATCATCGTAGAAATAGTACTTCGATACGCAGAGATAATCCTCATTCGAAAACAGTTTCTTAATATAAGAATTAATGATTCTCGTTCCCGTATCGAACGGGTTGTTCATATTATTTTTTTGAACAGTATTAACATTTACAATGCTATCAATCGGGTAATAATAAACATTATCATCATTAATAAATAAATAATTCCCGAGAATCGCTATATCGGATAAACTATCTACAATATCTATTCTGGATTCCAAATATGGATTATCCGGAACTGTATCATTAATTATTTTTACTCCGCAGGGGGCGCGGTTTTCAAAATTATTTGCATGTACATCGGCTAAATAAATATAACCATCTTTGACATATAAATCACTGGCTTCCACAAATCCCCCTAATTCACATGATATTAACGAAGGATTCATTTTGTCGCTTATATCTATAATACCAATACCTGAGGATACCATCGTAAAATCCCATTCCTCATAATAATCGGAACTATAATATAGATAGTTGTTCTCAACATAAATTTTCCTGATAATGTCATAGTGCCCAACAATGTTGGCATTTGAAAGATATTGAGGATTGTATTCATCGGACAAATCATATATTCCGATTGAATTTCCGTATGATGATATATAAGCGATATAAAGGTAATTACTATCGGACCACAGGTCTACTTCCTGATTAAGTGAATCGACCGTTCCTATTTCATGTATATTCAAGGAATCGGATACATCTACTATACTAACACTATGGTCATACATCACATAAATGCATTTCTTGGACTTTGAAAATGCTTTGGGTTCATATGATGATAGGTTGTGTTGAGATATGAAATAGGGATTATTAACATCCTCGATGTTATAAAGACTGATTGTATTAGTATTAGATAAGGCATAGAGATAGTTGCCGGATAATATTATGTTTTTGCAAGAGTTGTTTATACTGCCGGATATTACAGGATTTGTGGGATCTGAAATGTCAATAATCGAAATGTTATTTCCGGCGGTAAAAAGATAGTTCCCTTTCATCTTTATGGAATATGCGGTAAGATTGATGGAATTTACCATTTGTGGAGCGGATTTATCTGCAATATTATAAACGATCAATTTATTACCTATACCTGCATATAGTATTGTATCTTTTACGATTACAGAGTAGCATTTACCGCATGTTACTTCTTTTATAAAGTGAAGAAAAGGCAAACTGTCAGGTATAATATTACCGTTACTTTTATCACTATTAGCAAATAATGACACATTTAGTGATAATATAAATATAAATGCTAAAGCTAAATATCTCTTTCTAATCATTAATTTCTCCTGTTTAAAAAATAATACAACTTTCTCTTACATTTTTCAATGGGAAATTCAATTATAAGGGAGATAGGACCGTATGCACTAACATTCCGGCGGGCAGGATAAAACCACCTGTTGTAAAACGATTATGATTTTAATTTCGGAACCGAGAAATGATTTTAAAAAACAGTCCTTCCGCACCAGTTTCGGTATCCGAGCCCCTGAAACGATACTGAAATAAATTCAGCACAGGGCTCAGGGTGACATAAGGGGGACATTCTTCACTTGACTTTGTCATTCTGAACTTGTTTCAGAATCTCTCCCGAGAGGGCGTAATAGACCCTGAAATAAAATCAGGGTGACAGGAAGAGGGGCGTAATAGCCCCTGAAATAATTCTGGAATAAATTCGGCATATTGATTATTGATTGAATGTCAAATGTGAAGAAGCGGCTCTATTTTTTTTTAGACATAAATTCCTTTATTATGTTGACATCAACGGATTAATTTTATATAATCAAGTCCTAAAATTGGGGCGTCGGCAAGCGGCAAGCCACGGGTTTTTGGAGCCCGCATTCGTAGGTTCGAATCCTACCGCCCCAGTAGTAATTTATTTTTTATAAAGGAACGGTTATGTATAAAAAATTAAAAATTTTTGCCGGCAACTCGAATCTTCCGCTTGCGAGGGAAATAGCGGAACATATGGAAAGACCCCTTGGGTCGGCTATTGTAACGAGATTTTCGGATGGGGAGATATGGGTTAAGTTGAATGAAAATGTAAGAGGAGCGGATGTATTTATCATTCAACCGACATTTCCTCCGTCGGATAATTTGATGGAGTTGTTAATTCTTATTGATGCTGTGAAGAGGGCATCAGCGAAAAGGATTACTGCAGTTATACCGTATTACGGATATGCTCGCCAGGATAAGAAGGATGAGCCCCGCGTACCGATTTCAGCTAAATTAATAGCCAATTTACTTACGACGGCAGGGGCGAATAGAGTTCTAACGGTGGATTTGCATTCGGAAACGATACAGGGTTTCTTTGATATTCCTGTTGATCATTTGTATGCGGAACCTGTTCTTGTGGAGTACATAAAAAGCAAGAACATGAAAAATATTATTGTAGTATCTCCCGATGCCGGGAGCGTTAAAAGAGCACGGCATTTTGCAAGGCGTTTGGGAGATGTCCCCATTGCGATTATTGATAAAAGAAGACCGAGACCAAACCAGGCTGAGGTCATGAATATAGTAGGAAATGTGAAGGGAAAGAATTGTATTATTATAGACGATATAGTTGATACGGCGGGAACATTGGTGGGAGCGGCAAAAGCGTTGAGGAAAAAGGATGTGAAATCGATAACCGTTTGTTGTACGCATAGTTTATTGTCCGGTAATGCAATAGAAAGGATAGCAAGTGCCGAGATAGATCAATTCATTACGACGAATACGATTCCGATAGTGGAGAATAAGAGGCTTGATAAAATGGTGGTCTTATCATTAGCGAGTTTACTAAGCAAAGCAATCAATATTATACACGAAGAAAAATCGTTGAGTACATTATTTTATTAGAATATAGGAGGCTTATATGAACGAATTTAGCATCAAGTTGAATATCAGAAAGAGGATGGGGAAAGAAGAGGCGAAAAAATTGAGAAGAGAAGGGATAATCCCTGGTATTGTGTATGGTGCCGGAGAAGAGACGATCCCCATAAAGATGGACAATAAATCACTTCTTAATTTGTTGAGAAAAATACCTTCGGAAAGTACCGTTATAAATCTCGATATAGAAGGGGAAAATAAAATGGGAATCATTCAAGATATGCAAACGCACCCTTTATATGGCATTCCCACCCATGTTGATTTTAGAATAGTCCATAAAGGAGAAACAGTTAAGGTCACCGTTCCGGTCGTACTTGAAGGTGTTGCCGCAGGTGTTAAAGAGGGCGGATTATTGGAGCAGGTTATTTATGACATAGATATAGAAACAACACCGATGAATATGCCTGAAAAAATTGTTTGCGATGTTACCGACATGAAAGTAGGAGATAAAATTTATGTAAAGGATCTTGAGGTCGGGGAAGCCAAAATTCTTCACAATCTTGAGAAT
>Ga0190303_1000978_pt1 | contig 11713 bp, 14 predicted proteins | sample 48700701_MG_FD_161672 | JGI IMG/M metagenome (GOLD analysis project Ga0190303, IMG submission 161672) | Hydrothermal vent sediment bacterial communities from Southern Trench, Guaymas Basin, Mexico - 4870-07-0-1_MG | ecosystem: Environmental > Aquatic > Marine > Hydrothermal vents > Sediment ...
TTGTAAATTAGAAACATTTTCAATATATCCTTCCATCACTTACCTCCTTAATTCCTTTCCATTAATAAATCAATAAGATAATGCAAAATATTAGAACTTCGATGTAATAATAAACCACTTATAATATAATCAACATATAAATTTTCACTAAAAGTCAACTTAATATCGCACAAAACCGAACATAGTAACCCTACCCATACCGACAAACAATATGGACAATCTATTAAATTATGTAAAAACTTATTTTTATAAAACAACCACCTGCGGATAGGTAAAAATATTTCAGACTTAGAAACAATATTGGTAACACTCTCAACCAACAGTGCTACTAAAATAAATTTTATCATCTCATATACTGTTTTACTAAGTTCTCAGCTTCTCTTAAGATATCTAACAAACGATCTTTAGAATCAGACACACCTAATAAATCCAAACCTATGTCTACCAAATCCAAAAAATGGTTCTTTACTTCTAAATTAATATCCAAACCATCTAAAAGTTTAGATAATTCATATCTAAAAAATTCCTCAGTTACATCATATCCTCTAGCCAAAAGAGCTTGCATACCTATCAAAAACTTTAACACTTCTTTAGCTTTATCTTTATTATTTTCTAATAAAAATCCTATACTAGATAAAAAGACTTTTTTAACAGTATCACAAGATTCCTCTAAAGTATCATCTATTAGCCTGAAAAATTTGAAAACGTTTATAAAAAACTTCTTCAAAATAATCAAAATTTTTCTTAACATTTAATAACTCCCGACTAAATCTATAAATAACACTGACTTTTCTTTATGCCTGTTTTTCCAAAGATCTTCACAAACAGCGTATCTTTGCTTTATATCTTTAAATTCAGACTTCATAGTATCATTAGACATACATCGCCTAATCCAGTTAGAGTGTCTCTCGTTTTTAACAGGTTTGGGTAAAGGCATATTAACCTCTTTTACCGTGCCCTAGAATAAGGGCACGGTTAATCATCTATTACAGAGATCTATCAATAACACCCATAGCTAATATTCTAGAATCTAAACAAGCAAAACCAACTTCCTCCCAACCAAAGAAACCTTGTTTCTGATGTCTGAGAAGAGTCGGATCGGGAATAGCTTCGTACTGCTTCCTAATAGGCATTACTAAAGAATTATCCGTCTTAAGATCAAACCCATATATCTGAGTCTCTCCTAAAGAGGTTACATTACCATTAGCATCTGTCTTATTCGGGTGCGTAGCAGTATAATCGTTATATTTATTAGAAGCATCTAATAAAAACTTACCGTAGCCAGAATCATGAGAATTTAAATTATATTCTCCCTGCGCACCAAGCTGAACCACTTCATGAAGAGTTACTTGCCAAATCTGACCTAAACCAGCGGCTTGGAATATCTCCCTTCTGGTTACAGGATCTATTTCAGTATCAGTCCATACTCGAATATCAGCAGCATCTTCAGGAGAAACATAAAGATCGGTAAGAACCCTACCAACTCTCCTAAATCCTACCATCATTTTATTAATCAAATATTTTGATAAATAGCCAGCACCAGGATCAGCAGCAGGAATTTCATAAATAGGAGCATTCCTAGGTCCCAAAAGACCCTTTCCAGCAAAAGCACTGGTAGCCGCAGGAATAACTACCTTCCAACCACACTCTTCCTCAAATTTAGCGATAGCTTTAGCAGCAGCTGCTGCAGCTTTAGCTGGAATATCAATCCTAGCATCTCTAGCATATTGAACCTTCCAATCTCCTGAAGCATTAATAGAAAATGTGGGCACAACAACTTCTTCACCCACACCCTCAATAAAATTCTGAGCCATATAACCTAACCCAGGTAATACCCATACTGGAATATCTATATCATCAGCTACAGGATAAGAAGCTTGAGCACCAGGTTCTAACTCCTCAGTTTGAAACAACTGACGCATAATAGACTCTTCTTCAACTTTCTGAAGAATAGGTTCAGTTAAAGCAGCAGCAAATTCCATAAAAGCTTCTCTAGCTTCTTTAGATTCAAAATTAGCAGTAGCTTTAAACAAAGCTCTCATTTCTTTAACATCCATTATTATCCTCCTCGGCCTAATTTTCAGTCGGCCATTTTCATTTTTTTTACTTAAATTTATTTATATCAGCAATTTTATCTTAATCGGATATAAAGTCTGACCAGCAGCAGTAGATTGAGCTCTAGCAGCACTAACACCTTCTATAACTAAAGCAACCCCATTACTAGACCCTATACTAGGAGCCATAGCATTAGGATGAACTTTATGATCTGCATCACTACCACTTGTAGCAAAATTAGTTATTTTACCATCCATATTATAAGTAACATTCATAATATCACCAGCCTTAATATCCTGATAAGCAGATCCATCATAAGAAGTATAATGAGTAGTATCAAAAATACCTCCATTATGAGCTACACCAACAGGAGCTTTCTGAGTTCCAACCACTGACGTACCACTAAATTTAGGCTGAGCGATAACATCAGAAGATCCGAGATCTCCAGGTAACATGTATCCAGCTGGATGTAACTGATGGTAACCCATCTTAACTTTCTGCATTAAAAATCCAAAAGCAGGTTTATCAGCACTTAAAGTGTCATCGAAAACCTTAACTTCTGCATTAAAAGAATCAGTTAAATACACTACAGCACCAGCATCAGCTATAGTACCACCAATGCCAGCAGTCCCACTAGTAGTTGTATATTCACAAAATTGATTGTCTACAACAGGTTGTCTTGGAATAAACATATTTTAATCCTCCTTCTTAGAAATATACTCTGCCAAAGCTTTACCAAGCTTTTTATATTTAGCTTTAACATCGTCATCATCTGTATCATCTTCTAAATTTAAAGAAGCCGTTGCTTTATCTTTTTTGTCTTTATCTTTTTTATCAGCGATACTTTTCTTTAACTCTTCTTCAAGCTCTTTCCTAATCGCAACAAGCTCTTCTTTATAAGCTTCAAAATCCTCATCAGTCATTTCTCTAACTTTAGCTTTCTGAATATCTAAAGCTTTACCGCTTCTAAGAACACTTGCTTCCTCAAGAACTTTAACTCTTTCTACTAAAATAAGATCTTTTTTCATCTCAGCTAACTCTTTCTCCAGCTCTTCAGCTTTATTAGTAGCTTCTTCAAGAGCTTTTTCTTTTTCTTCAACAGTCTCATTGACTTTTTCTAATTCTTCTTTAAAATTACTTAATTCTACTTCTAAATCCTGAATAGCTTGATCCTTTACATCAACCAAAGATGTAAGAGATTCTATAGTCTCATTGGATTTAGTTAAAAGCTTTTCAATAGCAGCTTTGAGTTTTTCATCTTCTTTTTCTTTCAAAGCTTGTTCTACAAATTCTTTAATAGCATCATAATCAATCTGAATATTTTTATCTTTCATTACTTAACCTCCTATTTATTTTTGATAAGTCTTTAAATACTTCTTAGCTATCTGTTTGGCTTTAGCACAAGCCTTCTTTCTAGCTTCCTCAGCACTTATAGTACCAAGAACTGGCTTAATCAAACTACATCTTGCTAAAGCATTTTTCAGATGTGGAATATCCACTTTTCCTTCTTTATTTTTATATGGTAAATGCCTAGCATTTTTATTCATACCTTCTTTATATCCAGGCTCAATAAAAATAAATGCACTATCTGGTAAAGAGTTGATATAAGCTCTAGACCATTTTTCAGCTACCTCTTTACCAAACCCAGCAAATAACTTTATCAACCCACGATCAGACTCATCTAAAATTTGATCAGCCTTTTCAATGGTAGCCTCAAGTTTGGATAACAGTTCCTTCATTTTAACCTCCTATTTTATATTTACGAGCCAATTCTAAAGACTCAACTAATTTATTAATCAAATCATCCCAACTATTTTCTTCCAATAAATCAGCCACAGTTTTTTCTACAAATTCAGATACTGTACTATAATAATCCTTATAATACAAACAGTCTTTATCTGTTATTTGTCTTAACTTACTAGTACACTTAGTATCATATAATTTACACCAATTAATTTCTTTATTATTTTTATCAAACCGTTGATAATGTACACATTGTCCAACTGTAGTCGGATCTTTACCGCCTTCTCCACTATCAGGAGTATCCGGATATGTAATCTGGGCTTTGTCTTTATCATCAACTTTATCGTTGTTACTATTATCTACATTAGTGTTGTCATTATCATCTCTATTATTATCAGAACCGTTGTCTTTTTTATTAGCAGATTCAAATAGTTTCGTAACATCTACAATCAAACTATTGTTATCCTTATCTTTTTTATTAGCTACATCTAAAAACACTGAATCTGGATTTGCCGGATTCTTAACTATACCACAACCACAAAAAGTAAGATCTCTTAAAACTCTAACTACTTTACCCTTTACTAATTCTTCACCATCTTTAACAAAAGCAACTTCACTTCCAACAACATCAGTTAAACCTAACACTTCTGCTTCTTGTCTAGAAAAAACTAAGTCTCCAATTCTTATTTCAAAATCTGAATAATAAGTTTCCATACTAAGAGCCCACTCACCTTTTTTAATCTCTTTAGATATCTTTGGAAACCTATCTTTGTATATCACACCAGCAATAGCTATATCCATAGACATAGAACTATCTAAATCAGATCTCGATCTCAACTCTTCCAAATCCAATAAATCACCACCATCTTTACTCAAATAAACTCTATCATAAATATGACCGATAATATCATCTTCGTTATGTTCAATATCTATAGGCTTATTTACAATCGTAGCTTCCGCTTTCACCAATTCAGATGGTAAGAAAAAAGCAGAATTTAAATTTTCCCCAGAACTTACTAATATTCCTTGGAAATAAAGAAGATCTGGTTGAGTATCTTCTGGCAAATCTAAAGCAGACGCTATTTCTAATTTCTGTTTATCTGTTAAGTTATCATTAATTTCTAAAGGTATTACAATCTCATATGAATTTTTATTATTCACTGTTGTCCTCCATAATACGTAACTCTTTTAGTCTCAAAACTAAATCATCTAAAGAATCCAATCCCAACTCTTTAGACATTTTAAGAATATGTTGTTTTAATTCAGAATTGGTCATTCCTTTAGGAGCTTTTTTCTTAGTAGGCACCTGTCCTTTAGGTCTCCCATAAGACGGTGTTCCCTTAGGTGCCTTCTGGGTTTTCTGAGTATTATCTAAAGGAACATCTATAGGTATCCCCTGTTTAGCTTGTTGCCACGGACTACCTATAATCCCAAAATACCCATCCATAACATATGGAAACTCCTCTAACATATTATTTAATTCGTTGTCAAAATCAAATCCTAAACGTTCTAAAGCAGTTCTATAACTTAACATTCTTCTATCTACTAATTGACTAACTACAGTCATATATAAAATAATATCTTTTAATATAGTCGAATCCCAACGAATCTTCGGATATTGGGAAAACCCCATAGCTTCTGCTATCTGTCTATACTCATTATAAATCCAATTAGCAACTTTCATTCTAGCATAGTTAACTTCTTCAACCACAACTTGAGCCAAAATAACAGCTGTAGAAGAATTTACTGTTTGAACACCATCTAAAAAAGCTCGTGGAAAAGCCAATGCTCCAGAAATATCCTCATTTACTTGCCCATATTTATCCTTACCTAAAACAGACTCTATTTCCGGAGAAACAATTCTTTCTATTTCCAAAGTATGGTTCCAAACAACATTAAAAGCTTTTGATGGCGTATTAAATAATTGAGCTACCTTATCCAACTCCTCCTGACTTGTTACCGGATATTGATCATTTCCAACAGTTATTTTCAAAATATAATTAGAAATACCGTCCAATGTACTTAAATCAGCTTCCCTCAACGCATTTTTATATTCAATTGATTCAAAAGCTCTAGTTCCTCTCGGTCTAGGATACCGTTCATATGGCATTTTCCTATAATCAATTGAACCAACTAATTCCGGATCTAATTCTATTCCCTTATTTTTTTTAATAGAATTCTTAAAATCACTTGGAAGTCTTTTAACAATTTCTTTTTCAGCCGGAGTTAACTTGGATGTTGGTTTTTTTAACATCTCTTGTAACTCTTTATTAGCCTTCAACACTACTTTAGTATTATCAAAAAGTAAACTACCTTCTATATCCACAAGCAATGGATTTAAAACAGTATAAGCAATTGGGATGTGTGACTTCGACCATTTCTTTTTCTTAGCTGCAAACGCTCTACCTTTTATCATAGATTCTGGAGGTGTTAAATGTGTTACAGGTAAATCAAATTTACCTATAATCTTATATGTCCTAACCATTCCTATTCTAAAAAAATCTAAAAAAATCCACTCTAATACTTGTAAAAAATTGGTGGCTATACACCAAGAATCATAAAAATATTTAATCTCATGATCTCCTATATCATTTTCAAAACCCTTAATAGATAAATTAACTAAAGTATCTATAACACTACCGTAAATATCAATATCCCAATAATAATTATAAGACTTTTTAAATAATTTTTTAGGATCTTCTTTAGAAGGAAGTTTCGTATCAGAAAATAAATCTAAAACTTCTCTCGAAATCTTATCTCTATATACTACAGAAGCTGTCTCAGAAAAAGCTAAAGCTTTAGAAGTCGGCCTAACGTAAAAAGAGGCCTTTCCATCATTCAATTCAATTTTTTCTATTCCTAAATCCTTATATTTATTTTTTAATTCTTCCGTAACCTTTTCCAAATCCATACTTAATCTCCTCTATACTCTAGTTTATAAATTTTACCAGGTATTAATTTCGGTAAATCACCAGGTCTAGGAGCAATACCGTTTTTAGATAAACCTAACTTTACTCTAACCCACCATACCCACTCACTACAGAAAAACTGTCTCGCTGATAAGCTGACCCTACCAAAAATATTTTTAACAAGGCTTTTGAAATCATATTTAATATGCTCAGCACATTTTTCTAAAGCAAGCACAGTAATTTTCTCTGCTACTTCATCAGTAATATCGTCTGGCACTAAAATAAAGGCCTCACCTTTATAATGTTTTAATCTCTTAGATAGCAATCTAGGTTCTAACCCAGTAGCCAAAGCTTCAATCAAAAACACACGATCTCTGAGACCTTTATACCTATCCAATCTAACAACCAAACTAGCGTGACTATATTCAGAAAACAATCTGATAATTTTAGATATCAAACCTTCACCCTTCCATAAAATGATGTAACCTGATTTAATTTTATGCCTGATTTCATCAGGATATATAACCGTATCCATAAGCTCCTCCAATTTCTCTAGGTTGAACTAATCCATGTTGTAATATAACAGGTTGCTGTTGTCCACCTTCTTCTTTTTCTTTTCTCAACTTCGTTATTCCCCAACATGCTAAAATAAAAGCGGAATACAAGTCTTTATGCATTCCTTTCTTAGGAGTATTAAATTTAAAAGTCCCATAGGTATTCTGTGTCATTACTATATTTAATATTTGAGATTTCATTTTACGAACTAAATCAAAAGAATCAGCTTCTTTATCACTACTAGAAGAAGGCGGTAATGGAAATAAAACCTCTCTTTTTTCTAATAAGGCTTTAGCGCCAAAATTGGCATCAGTAATCCATTTAGGTGATGGAGTACATAATTCTAACAACCTCCGTCCCATCCTAGGAGACTTATCATCATACTCTAAAATAGGATCAAACCCATCTAACCCTAAAGCTAAAATATCTTTCAAACTTTCTCCACCACCAAACCTATCAGCCATAATTCTAATAACATTATAATTATCACATAATCTATAAATTGATCTAGCCATATCTGGAAAAGAAGCACCCTCAATATCTAAAACATTAACAATTTGATTTTTAGTTCCCAACTTAACAACAACTACAGCAAAATGATCTCTTTTAGAAGCAGTATCCACCCCCAACACATACTCAGCACCTGGAATTCCTCTCAACTCAATAGAATGATTTGAAGCTTCTGTACACGCTTCCAATAAAGAAGCCTTAAAAGCACCATCACTATCATCAACCATCAAAGCTTCATATTCCATCTGAAATTCTACAGCAGACATAGTACTTTTAGCTTCTTCTATATTGGTTAAATCTAAAAACCCTTTTGGTAAATCCCAATATGGAATCTGATGGACAGCGTATCTAGAATCCCCAGCATCAATCTTTTTCCAATACTCTTTCATTTTATCCCACATGTGGTTAAATTTGAAAAATCCAGTAGAAGCAGCTAAAATCTTATTAGCCGATTCCTCATCTATTTCTTTTGGATCCAACAAACCTTTAGCAATCAACTTTTCCTGCTGCTTAATTCTCTCAACATTCTCCATTGGATCTCTAGATACTACAGCCATTGGTTTAATAACTGTAGAAAACACTTTAGCAGGCATAAAAGCAAATTCATCTACCAAAATAGTGTAAAACCTAGATCCTCTAATTTTCGTACCATCACCAAGAGGCAAAGCTTCTATCCAGCTTCCAGGAGCTCCCTTAAATTTAACATAACACGAATCAGATCCTCTAGTCGGCTTCTTTTCACAAGCTGCTTGGAATATAGGACTCTTTTGATACATCTTCTCTATTTCTAAAAAAATATGCTTACTTTGTCTATAAGTTGGAGCAATCAAACCAACCCTATATCCTGGATAGAGTAAAGCGCTTAGCACCGCTACAGTTGCAAACAAAAAACTCTTTCCAAAACCCCTGCAACATACAGCAATCACAAAATTCTTATGCCACATATCTCTTAATATTATTCTATGGGCTGGAGCAAATTTCAAATTTAATAAATCATAAGCAGCTAAAACAGGATCTTGTCTATATAACTCTATTAATTCAAAACCTTCTAACAAAAGAGATTCTTTTAACAATTATACAACATCCTCCTTATTTCCATGAGGCTGCCTACTAGTTAAATACTCTTGCTCTTCATCTAACAATCTTTTAGCACGATCTTTAAACATAGTATCCTTATTCTGCTCATACAACATTACTAAATCCACTATAGTAAAATCATGCTTTGATCCTTTCATCCTATCTCTACGCCGAGCCGCCAAATTTTCTTTTAATTTCTCAGTCTGTTTTCTAAGTTTTTCAATAGATGTAGATACTTGAACTTGAACACTCGCCTTAGATTTACTATGCTTTAAAAGCCTCAATTCTAATACTCTATTAGTAGCTATAGATATAATATCATCCATATCACTTCCAGATAATTCCTGATCTTCAAAATCTTTTAAATACACCTCCAAATAATCTAAAAAAATCTTTAGTTCTTCTTCATGAAAAATTTCTTCTAGAGGTATAGCTTCAGTAAGCCTTTCTAAAATTAAACGCTTTCTTTCACCTACAGAACTTTCCACCTCTTTTTTCTTCTTTTTGGGAGGTCTGCCACGTTTTTTCTTTGGCACGTCTTTCTTCTCCTTAAACCTTAATTGTTCAAGCGCCACCTGTTTTTCCTTTTTACTCCTCTTCCTGTATTGCACTAAATTTTTTAAAGAATTCTTATTTAGTTTCCTACCGTCCCTACCTTTTTTACACTCATAATCTTCCGGTATTTCAGCTACTTTCCAATCCTTCTCTAAAAGCTCATTATATTTTTCTCCAAGTTTCTCCTTAGCAGTCTTATGATTTATATCATACATAATTACCCTAACGATAAATAATCAACACTCCAATCAACTGTTCCAGTAACATTAGAAGAAAAATTAATAGTAAATCCAGTGTTGGTTTTATTTGAATACCACCCCTGACTAGAAAAGCTAGGAGTAATAGAAATAGAATAATTAGCATCTGGTAAAGGATAATCAAATACCACTGAACTACTAGATTGATTAGAAAATTGAACAGTTCCACTTCTTGACATATTCTCAAATTTAGACATTACAGAATAAAAAGATGTAAATAATACTGACTTAGCATCCCAAGCTTTTATTAATGTTTCCAAATCTCTTTCTTGACTCATACACCCAATAGGCAGCCCTCTATACCCAAAAAACCACGCAGGGCTTTCCATACTTGGTTTTAATCCACCATTCAATGGATCATTAACGTTAGTAAACTTAGGATCCACCTCTATATTAGTAATACTGCTTGGAGTATCAGTTCCTAAGTTAAAATTACTCAAAGAAGAAGCATAACTGATGTTATTCAAAACTAAAACCCTCTGTATGGAATCCTCAGTTTCTACACCATTTCCAACATTATCGTAACAAATATTATTAGCCACCAAACCGTAATCAGAATTGTCTTCAACTAAAATACCGCCATCGTTGTTCTGCACTACTGTATTATTAACTATTATGCAAGCACTTCTATCATCAGCACGTATACCAGCTCCATAACTCAATGTAGCGTTTTTCCAAACCAAATTATCAAAGACAAAAGCCCTACTAAATGGGAACTGATTGGAAGCTACAGTATCTAATTTAATCCCTTCATATCTATTATTATATATCCAATTACCACCTATAAACACATCTACTGTATTACTACACATTATACCACGTAAAGATCCAGAACATTTATTGTTTAAAATATAAACATCCTTAGCATCATAAAAGGCTATAGCTCCATTTTCAGTACTATCTACTGTAGAACAAGTATCCAACTCACAATTAATAATCCAAATATTTCTACATAAATCCTCTTCACTAGACGGAGCTGTCGTAGCACTAGCTTGTCTTTGAAATTGAATTCCTGCTTCAGAACAATTAAATACTGTTAAATCTTTTAATACTATATTTTTCACTAAAGCTGGGCTGTTCAAACACACCGCACCAGCATTATCTACAGCACCTGGAGTATTACTACCTTGTTGATTTTTTAAAGCAAACCCAGATATAATAACATTTTGAGCTTGATCCTGAAAAGCTACACAATAAGTAGTATTATTAGCGTTTATAGCAGCTGAATAGCCTTCATCAACAAAAATAGATAAATTTTTATTAGCAGGTATTACTATAGGAGAGTATTCTATATTAGATCTTACCACTAACACATCTCCAGAAGAAGCGGAATTTATAGCGCTTTGTAGCTCACCAGATCCTCCGCTTCCAGTTAATACTGTAGTAGGGGAAGGTATTTTATTTTGATAAATAACCTCACTAAACAAATCCAAAAATCCATATAATAAGGACGGACCATTACCCTTACAATGTCTCGAAAAATCTAAATCCTTAGAAAAAGGATTGTAAGTATACATCTTTATTACTCCTAAATTTAAATCAGTTTAATAGCTTCTATATATAATTTTCTTAGTATTCGCTTGTATCTTCTAAAAATACTAGCATGATCTACTTCTAACTGTTCCTTAGCTTTCCTAAATGAATATTTATCGAATACTATTAAATCAATTATATATCTTTCATCATCAGTAAGACATCGCATTAACTTATCCAAATATTCCGAAAGCTTATCCTTAGGAACCCAAAAATTCCAATAATAATCTAAATCATCCTCACTTAATTGATTAACATCTATATCTAATCTAGTTGAATGCATTAAAAAATCATCCTTTGATAACACCAGCTAACCTCCGTCCAAAATTTCTATTTCTGATAAAGAACAACAAATTTCAAACAACGCCTTATTTAATTTACTAGAAATATATACTTTTGTACCTTCCACAGCAGTAACTTCTCCAATTACCCCATCAAACGGAACTTTTAATATTTTCACTTTAGATCCAATCATTAAATTTTTATCACGATCTCTTTTACTAACGGCATCAAGCTCCT
>Ga0190303_1000979_pt1 | contig 11705 bp, 10 predicted proteins | sample 48700701_MG_FD_161672 | JGI IMG/M metagenome (GOLD analysis project Ga0190303, IMG submission 161672) | Hydrothermal vent sediment bacterial communities from Southern Trench, Guaymas Basin, Mexico - 4870-07-0-1_MG | ecosystem: Environmental > Aquatic > Marine > Hydrothermal vents > Sediment ...
TGTTGGGTTCAACGGAATCGTAGAATTTTTCAGAACCAAGGATTCAAACGGCCTTGCCTGTACCGTCCAGTTGGTATAGTTGCCAGCCAAACTTTGCAATCAGGACACTGAAATGGCCGACACATCAACGAAAGACCGGATCATTGCAGCGGCGATGGATATCACTCAGGCCAAAGGTGCCCGGCATCTAACAATTGATGCTGTGACGGTTAAGTCGGGCCTGAGCAAAGGCGGCGTGCTCTATCATTTTCCCTCAAAAACTGCCTTGCTGGAGGGATTGATAAGTCAAACGGTCTTGCAGTTTCGGGCGCAAATTCAGTCTTATCGCAGCGCTTTAGCTGACGCGCCGAACCCGACTTTGCGGGCTCTGGTGCAATGGCTCACGGCCATTCTGGATCAAAAACAATCCTTGCCGACAGCCCTGTTGGCGGCAAGAGCTGAAGATTCCGAATTGCTGAAACCGGTGCGCGACGAGTTTGATGATTTGTGGCAAATGATCCGCGCCGAGGCCACCGACCTGACGACCGTTCAGGTCATATGGTGTGCATTGAGCGGGATTCACTACCTTGAAATGTTCCAACTGGCCCCAGATGGCACACCGCAACTGCGTGATTGTCTGGCCCAGATCGCATTGATGATCTCAAATCTACCGGAGGTGATGAAAGCTGATGCTAATTAAGATTGCCAAACAAGCCTCGTCCCTGCTGCCAATGCTGTTGGCGACCCTGATAACCACAGCCATTGTCGGCCCATGCTACGCCGAGCCTGCGCTTCTTGTGAGTGCGGTTCAGGTTCAATCAAAGCCTGACACTGAAACCTTTTCGCTTTCCGGCGGGATTAATGCGCGCGATGCAGTTGGGTTATCGTTTCCGATGGGCGGGCGCATCCTTTTGGTAACTGTGCGTGAAGGGGACAAGGTTGAGCAAGGGCAAGTTTTGGCACAGCTTGAATCAGTACAACAGGAACAGGCGCTGTTAAGTGCCGAAGCAGCCCTAACTGCGGCCAATGCCGATTTGAGCCAAGCCGAGGAAGAATTCAAACGCCAAGAGGCCTTTCTGGAACGCGGCGCCACCACGCGCATCCGCCGTGACGAGGCCCAGCGTCTGTTCTATATCAGCAAAGCCAACGTCGAGCGGGCAACCGCCGAGTTGGACCGGGCACGCAAAGCCTATGACGATACCTTTTTGCGAGCCCCGCAAGCCGGTGTGGTCATTGACCGTCTGGCCGACCCCGGCGAGGTTCTTTCTGCGGCTTACCCGGTGCTGGAGTTGGCATTGGGAGAGGCGTTTGATGCTGTGTTCAATGTTCCGGAATTGATGCCGGCAAAGCTACCTGATGATTTTACCGTTTCACTTGCATTAATTAAAAAACCCGAGGTGACATTTTCCGGACAAGTCCGGAAAGTATCGCCTTTGGTTGACTCAAAAAGCGGCACAGTTGAAGTCAGCGTCGGTGTTGACAATCCCCCTTCCGGCGTCAGTTATGGAGATGCTGTGCGGGCCAAAATCACCCATCCAGTGCCTGCGCGAATGACCATCCCTTATACCGCATTGACTGCCTATAAGGATAGCGCGGCGGTGTGGGTCATTGACCCCGAAACACTTACCGTTACCTTGGTTCCGATTACGGTAGCACAACATCTGGACGGGCTGGTAATTGTTTCAAGCGGCCTTGAGGAATCAGCCTTGGTGGTAACCAGCGGTGCCCAGCTGCTGTATCCGGGTCGGTCAATCAAACTGAAAGTAGGCGAATGATGCGGCTGTTTCTATTGATTGCCTCAGTGCTGTTCATCCCGATGGTTGGCGTCGCGGGACCGGATGTATCTCTGCCTCACAAGGTGGCACCGCGACCCGTTGTAAGTGAAATCATCGGCGAAAATACGGCGGCTGCACGCGGGTATCTGGGTACCGTGACAGCCCGGGTCGAGGTCGATCTGGGGGTCCCGATCTCTGGCATCGTTGCAAGCCGACCTGTCAAACTGGGGGATACCGTCAAACGTGGTGACATTATTGCGCAGATTGATCCCGAAACGCTTGAGGCCGCCGTTTGGGCCGCCCGCGCCGGGGTCATAGTTGCCGAACAACAACTGAATTCGGCCCAGGCCTTTCTGGAGCGGGAACAAACCCTGTTTGAACGCGGTGTTGAAAGTCAGGCCAGACTGCAAGACGCTGAGCGCGGCTATGCTACCGCCAAAGCACGTCTGGATCAGGCGCTCGCAACACTGGCGCGGGCCGAAGATACGCTGGAAGCTTCGGTGCTGCGCGCCCCGCAAAACGGTATCATCACCGCGACACTGGTCGAGGCCGGGGCAGCAATATCCGCAGGGCAACCTATTGTAAGTCTGGCGGGCACAGATGCGCGCGAACTGGTCGTCGATCTAAGCGAAACCAATCTGGCCTTGTTGCCGCGTGACGCGGAATTCAGCGCACATCTTTTGGCTGTTCCCGGTGCCGGTGCCAAGGCGCGTTTGCGATCCATTGATCCTGTGGCTGACCAGCGCACCAGAACGCGGCGGGTGCATTTCCTGTTGGCCAATCCATCTGCCGAATTCCGGATTGGCGCACTGGCCCGCATCCTGCCCCCCCCGAACGGTGGTGGCACCATGACAGTTCAGGCCTCGGCCCTGATGATACAACCGGATGGCCGGGCGCAGGTATGGCTCGTGTCCCCCAAAGACAGAGTCGTGTCGCCCGTTCCAGTGGTAACAGGAGCGCAACTGGGACAACGGGTTGTAATCCGGTCAGGTCTGGAACTCGGTCAGGAAATCGTCACCAAAGGTATTCACTCACTTAAGGACGGGCAGATTGTTGGCCGACGTGTGATTCAATGAAAGATCGTTTCAACCTGTCCGACTGGGCGCTACAGCACCGGTCATTCGTCTGGTATCTGATGATCATGTGCATGGTTGCGGGAGCCTTTGCCTATGTGAATATCGGCCGTGAGGAAGATCCCGATTTCACCATCAAAACCATGGTGATATCTGCGGCCTTACCCGGCGCCACCGTACGGGAAACACTGGATCAGGTCACGGATCGTATTGAAAAGAAACTACAAGAAATTCCCGAGCTGGATTTCACCAAATCCACCACCTGGCCCGGCCAGGCCATCGTTTATGTCAATCTGCGGGCCACCACCCGCGGCAAAGAAATTCCGCGGATCTGGCAGAAAGTGCGCAACATGATGGGCGACATTCGCGGCGAATTCCCGCCCGAATTTGCCGGTTTCCACTTTAACGACAGCTTTGGTGACGTGTTTGGGAACATTTACGCGTTTACCTCGGACGGATTTACCCCCCGCGAGGTGCGTGACTATGCCGAAAGCATGCGGCGTGATGTTCAGCAATTGGATGATACCGGTAATGTCATTATTTTCGGGGATCAAAAAGAGGTCATCTACCTTGATTTCGCGCCCGAAAAAATGGCGGCCCTCGGGGTCAATCAACAGCAGATACAGGCGACTTTGGCCGCGCAGAACGCCATTGTGTCATCCGGCGTTGTCGAAACCGGACCCGAGCGGGTTCTGGTGCGGGTTGGCGGGCAATTTCTGGATACGCAAAGCCTGGAAAATGTAAACCTGCGGGTTGGTGACAGGTTTTTCCGGCTCACCGATGTGGCTACCATTCGGCATGGCTATCAGGATCCGGTAAAAGAATTGTTCCGGTTTAACGGGCAGCAGGCAATCGGCCTTGGGGTGGGTATGCGTACCGGGGCCAACATTCTGAAATTTGGCGAGGAACTGGACACCGTTATTGACGCAGCCGCCGCCCGCTTGCCAATCGGCATCGAGGTTCACAAGGTTTCGGACCAACCCGCCATTGTAGACGAAGCCGTCGGCCATTTCACCAAAGCGCTGGTTGAAGCGGTTGCCATCGTCATGGTGGTCAGCTTTATTGCTGTCGGGTTTCGGGCTGGCCTGGTGGTTGCACTGGCGGTGCCTTTGACGCTGGGAATTACTTTTGTAATTATGGAATATCTAGGCTTTACCTTGCAACGGATTTCCCTTGGCGCGCTCATCATTGCACTGGGTTTGCTGGTGGATGATGCAATGATCGCGATTGAAACAATGATCACCCGCCTTGAAATCGGCGACAGCCGCCGAGACGCCGCGTCCTATGCCTGGCGGACCATCGCTTTTCCGATGCTGACGGGAACTATTATCACTGTGGCCGGTTTTATTCCTATTGGTCTGAACAATTCAGCAGCAGGCGAATTCACCTTTTCCCTGTTCGTTGTGATTGCAGTATCGCTATTGGTCAGCTGGGTCGTGGCCGTTTTGTTCAGCCCTTTGTTGGGGGTAACACTGCTGCCAAAAAATCTGGCGCATAAACACACCGGTCCGGGTATTGCCCAGCGGATGTTTCAGGCTGTGTTGAGGGGGGCAATGTATGCGCGTTGGCTGACCCTGATTGTGACATTTGCTGCTTTTGGGGCCTCGATCTATGGCATGCGGTTTGTCGAGCAACAGTTTTTCCCCAATTCCGACCGGCACGAGGTTCTGATCAATATGGTGCTGCCGCAAAACGCCTCGATCAACGAAACAGCAGCGCAGGTTGCGCAAATGGAAAAACATCTGGAAAACCGTGATGAAGTGTTGTTCTGGTCCAGCTATATCGGCCGCAGCGCCCCGCGTTTCCTGTTACCATCCGAACCCAAAATACCATCGCCAAATTTTGCGCAATTCGTAATCCAGACCCCTTCGCTAGAGGCACGGGATGCCTTGCGCGCCGATCTGAACAAGGTGGCGGCTGAAGAATTTTCCGGCACCGATATTCTGGTTAAACTACTGGATATCGGGCCGCCTGTGGGCCGTCCTGTACAGTATCGCTTGTCAGGACCAGACATTAACATAGTGCGCGATTTGGGGCGGGATATGGCAGCACTGGTGGCGAGCGACAGTCGACTAGAAAATATCGCGCTAGACTGGAATGCGCCCGCCCGTGTCGTGCGAATCAATATTCTGCAAGACAAGGCACGGCAGCTGGATTTGACCGCAAGAGACATCGCAAATGCGCTGAACCTGATTTATGATGGCCAGCGGGTCACCATGCTACGCGACGATATCTATCTGATCGACATCAAGGCGCGGGGCACAAAAGTAGCGGCGGCATCACTGGACACCTTGTTCAATCTGCAACTGAGCACTGCAAGCGGCGTTGCGATCCCTTTGTCCAGCCTTGCCGAATTCAAATATGAAACGGAACAACCTGTCGTGACGCAACGCAACCGGATGCCGACAATTACCGTTGAAGCTGCGGTTGCAACCAAAGACCAGCCCGCAACCATCGTCAAAGATCTATCCAGCCGGATTGAAGCCTTTCGTCAGTCCTTGCCTGTGGGGTATCGGATAGAGGTTGGCGGTGCCGTCGAGAAAAGCGCTGAATCGCAAGGCCCGATTGCCGCTGTTGCCCCGTTGATGATTATGATCATCATCACGCTTGTCATGGTTCAAATGCAAAGCTTTCGTATCGCCATTATCGTTTTGTCGGTTGCCCCGCTTGGCTTGACAGGTGTTGTAGCTGCTCTGTTGCTGTCCAACGCCCCGATGGGGTTTGTTGCGATCCTTGGAATTCTTGCCCTTGGCGGCATCCTGATCCGCAATTCGATCATCCTTGTTGACCGGATAGAGGCGCTTCGAACCGAGGGCAAGCAGGCTTGGGATGCGGTTTATGAGGCAACCGCGGGACGTGCGCGCCCGATTGTGCTAACCGCCGCCGCCGCCAGCCTTGCCCTGATCCCGATTTCCAGCCAGGTGTTTTGGGGACCAATGGCATATGCATTGATGGGAGGCATCATTGCCGGAACAGTGATCACGCTGATTTTCGTTCCTGCATTATATCTGATCATCTTTCGGGTGAAAAAAGGACAATAGGAAACCCTTCACGGTTTGCGTGGTGACCCCTTGAGGGCGCATCAGCCATTTGCTAAATGACGTGTCACACGGCGAAATACTGCTCGGGGTATTGAATCTTGCGATGCCGGGTTTTGGCATTGTGATGATTGGTGCTATCTATAGGCTACATCCAAACTGGCAAGGACATCGAGAATAAAAATGAAACCGGATTCCCGATACTGGCAACATTGCCTTGATGCTCTTGATGTATCGCCGTTTTTTGCGGCGCTTGATCTTCCTGTTAAACAGGAAATACTGGAATTGTTCACTTACGAGAAGGCGTCAAAGCGGGACACCAGAATATCGGAAGGGGATAATCAGGCATTCTATCTGGTTGTCAGCGGGCGCGCCAAGGTATCGGTCTACCACCCCGAAACAGGCCGCGAACATATTTTGTCGCTGCTTGGCCAAGGGGATTGTTATGATGTCATTCCCTTGCTGGACGGGGAACCACGCGAGTCCGTATTAACGGCGCTGGATGACATCGAGTATCTGACAACCCCGCTGTCAACGGCCAGAAAATGGCTGTTTGGCCACCCCGAATTCAACAAAACTTTTCTGCCCTATCTGGGCGGGCAGATGAGCGAGATGGCCGCGCAGATCGAGGATTTGGCGCTATATGATACCGAGAGCCGTCTGGCCCGCCTTATAATGCGCCACATCACCTCCAACGCGCCGGTTCACGGCCTGAAACTGATCAATGGCCTGTCACAGGAAACACTGGCCGCTATGATCGGGTCGGTGCGGGTTGTGGTCGGGCGCAATTTCCAGAAATGGAAAGAGGAAGGCATCCTGCATGATGGCAAAGGCCCCTGGTCTGTTCATAACCTTCAAGCCCTGATCGACAAAACCGGACGAGACATCGAAATCTGAGGCGCGTTGCGAATTTTTGACACTTGATACCTGGGTTACATCCCTGTGCTGCATGAAACTGTAAACGGGCACATGAATATCGGTGCTGGACATACGGGCCGCCGCGAGCTGTGGATCAAAGATGCGCCTGGCAATCCATTGCCCGTATTGTTGAAAATACCCACGATCAAAGGAATGAAAAAATGAATACTTCACCCACAGAACAAACCTATTCCGGCAGCATGTTTGCCGTGGAAATCCTTAAACCGAAATGGGGCTGGATCCTTGCCAGCGGCCTGTTGACGCTGGTTTTCGGTGTGCTGGCGTTTATGATGCCGATCGCCGCCGTCTATACCATGACAATCCTGTTTGGCGCATACGCCATGGTCGACGGTATTTTTTCCGTGGTTTCAGCCGTCAAGGCCGGCGGCACGTCATCGGGGAACTTCTGGCCGCTATTGCTGCGGGGCGTTTTGGGACTATTTACCGGCATTCTTGTTTTTGTCCTACCCTTGGTCTCGACCCTGACACTGGTCACCTTTGCATGGGCGATGATCTCGATCTGGTCGATCGCCACAGGCCTGCTGGAACTGACCGCTGCAATCCGCCTGCGCAGGGAAATCAAAGGCGAATGGTTGCTTGGCCTTTCCGGTCTGATCAGCCTTGGTCTGGGTATTGCTATTCCGGTTCTGCTTTGGTCGGACCCGACAGCCGGGATTGTCCCCATGGGGTGGATGATCGGGTTTTACGCGGTTTTGCACGGTTTGGTCGAAATCGCGCTGGCTTTTGTCTTGCGTAAATTTCAGCACTGACGACCCCGCTATATAACAAGTCAAGGCACCGGAATATTCCGGTGCCTTTTGTGTTTCTGCCTGACAGTAATATTTACGGGAAAAACAGTATCTTGATACCTGGGTTACATCCCTGCGTTGCTGGTTGGTCTAGATTTCCTCTGAACCAATTGCATTGGTCGCCCATGGGGGGTGTGCCGACAAGCGGTTGGAAAAGCAGGAGAAGCTAAAATGTTCACTACTGTAAGAACCCGGATCGCCGAAGCTATTCGTGAAGCAAAAAAGAACAATGAACTGACCGCGAAAAAGGTCCATGAAATTGTTCATGAAGCTGCGGCCAGCGCCGCAAAAGATTTGAAAACCGGTTCCGATCAGGCTCGCAAGCTTACAAAAGAATCCATTTCGGCTGCGGCCAAGGAACTGGAGCAAGCGGGCGATGCAACCCATGATACGATTGCAGCCGCCGTTTCCGGTGCTGTGGAAGGGGTAAAACACTCCAACGCCGAGGTGATCAAAGCTGCCGAAAAAGATATTGGCGAATTGAAAGCAAAGGCCGCTGCGGAACAAGAAAAACTGGCAGAAAACATGCGCGAAAGCCTTGAAGGGGCGAAAGAGGCGGCCAATGAATTTGCCGACAAAACCCGCGATCAGATCACCGAGGCGGCTGCGGATGCCAAGCTAAAGATGACCGAACTTCTCGGGATTACACGCGATGCGGTCAAGGCCGCTGTGCAAAAGGCCATCGAGAGTGGGCCGCCGGTCGACGAGCATGTGCAAAAAATCACTCGCGATGCTGTTGTGCGGGCGGTAGGCGAGACAAAATTTTCTGCCGAACGTACGCGCGAAATCTCTGATGCAGTCTTGTCGGCAGCGGTTGAAGCCGCCCAAGAGGCAGGCAAGGAAATTAAGGAGACAACACAGGCGGCTGCCGAAGGTGTGCGCGAAGGCCTTGCCACAGCAATGGACAAAACCCGAGCGCATATCGAGGAATCCCGCGAGGAAACGGCCGAAGAATTACAAAAACTGAAAAAGGATTTTCATGCAGTTGGAGATAGTTTCAGTGAAGTATTGCACCGTGTTGCTGACCGGTCAGAAAAAGCTGCCAAGGGCACTCTTGACGCGATGGCGGAAGACGCCCGTAAGGCCGGATCGCACCTTCGGGAACTGGCCTCCAAGGCCGCACATACTGCCGGAGATCGTTTGGAAGAACTCGGACAGAAAACCAAACAGTTTGGCGAAAAAACCTCGCACGCAATTGCCCAAGAGGCAAGCGAGCTTGGATCACGCATGGTGAGCGTCGCCAAAGGTGCTGCCGTCGGTATGTGGGAAGGCGCGAGAAAAGCCTCTTCCGGTGATGACAACAAAAAGGAGAAATAAGATGAAAAAGACATTGATTGCATCTGCAGTATTGGTCGGGCTTGGAGCCGGATTTACAATGGCCCCTGTTTCCATGGGGTACGCGCAGGAAACCAGCACAAACGCCGCCACCTCGCAGGATTGGCTGGACAAGATAAACACCCGCATTGATCTGGCACAGGTTAAGGTGGCATTATTGCGGGCCAAGATCGCATTGGAAATCGAGACTGCACCAGAACGTGCGCAACAGGCTCTGGATGATGCAATGAGCAGCCTGTCCAAGGCAAAAGAAACGGCTAAATCCTCTGCTATGGCAGATTTGGCGGCGATGGAAGAAGACATTGCAAGTGCAAGGAAGGCCATCATTGAACTCCCTGACGAGGCAGCCGGAAAAATAGAGGCCCTGATATCATCTGCCGACATGCGCCTGCAGGAATATAAACAGGACATCGCCGAATCCGAGGAAGTAAAATTGCTCAAAATGCGATATGCGCAAGCTGCCGCACAGTCATCTTTGTTACAGGCGCAAATTGCGGAAGCGGCAAATGAAGGTGCGGACAAGGTTGCTTCCTATCTTCAGGATGCACAGGATTTTTATCAAACCGCAAAGGAAAATGCGGCGCAAGATTTGCAGGCGGGCCTGAACACGTTGTCTAATGATATCGAAACCGCAAAGCAGCTTGTCTCTGAAAAAAGAGAGCAAGCTGGCGATGCGATCATTGATCTTGCACAACGCGCCGCCGATTTTGTCAGGGGATCGCAACAGAATTAGGCGCACACCACAATCCGAATGTTTGCAGCCCCCTTGGTGACAAGGGGGCTGCCAGCGCGTTATGGTTTCCCATTGCTAAAAACTCACCTGACAGATTATTTGAGGCACAGAAATATCTGGTTACCCAGATTTTGGCGGAGTCAATAATGCGGCTTTGTTTGCAATCAGGAAATCATGAACCGACTCCCCTGCCTGTCCGGTCAGCTTGGCCAGGTCGTCTGAAACCACATCCAGATAACCCTGCGCAATAGCCTCGTCAAAAGACGCAAAAACCCGGGCCATAAATTCGGGCAAGCCATTACCAACCATAGCCTGAACGAGGTCATCCGCAGAAATCGGGATATAGGGAATATCCTTGCCCGCGATTTCCGACAAGATAGCCGCGATCTCTGCCTGGCTGATCGCTGCGGGGCCGGTGATATCCAGAATGCTGGATCCGGCCTCTTGCAGCAACGCCACGGCGGCGGCACGGGCGCAATCGGCGCGGGTAACATAGCCGGTTTTGCCATCCGCAGCCGCTGCAAAATGTTTTCCCATGGCAATACTTTGCCCACCTCCCATAAGTACAAGATCGGCATAGAGGTTATTGCGCAGGATTGTGTAAGCCGCACCGCTGGCCATGATAAGCGCCTCGGTGTCGCGATGATCTGCGGTAAAGGTAATCGGGCATTCCTCGACGGGATTGACCAGCGAAGTATAAACGATATGGGCAATCCCTTCGGCCTTTGCTGCCGCAATCGCATTTGTGTGGGCCGCCAGCCGCTTGCCCGGTTCCAGATCATCGGTCGAGATGATCAGCAAGCGTTTTCCAGATGCAAAGGCTGTCGCCAAGGATTGCGGATCGTTGAAATCGCCTTTGCGAACTTCGACGCCTTTTTCTACCAGATCAGCAATTTTGTCGGGTGAGCGTGTGATCGCAATGATTGGACCGGCACCCTTTGCCAGAAGGTTGGCAACGACCTGCCGACCCAACTGGCCAGATGCGCCTGTGACGATGAAAGGACCGCTTTGTGTAATTGTCATGGGATTTCTCCAATTATTGGTTTGCTTGCGTTCAGCCACGGAAAATAAGTCCGTGCCAAAAGGTTTTCAGGTTATTCTTCGGTTAGGTTTTTATGGGCTCCATCGCAAAACGGGGCGCCTTTGGTTTGTTTGCAAGCACAGAAGTATTTGGTTTCGGATGCTTCTGCTGTCCATTTCAATGGTACAAACGCTGTTTCTTTGTGGGCTCCATCGCAGAACGGCTGGTTCTTTGATTGGCCGCAGGTGCACCAGAAATAGCTTTTGCCTTCTTCCACATTGACAGCGATCGGTGCTGTGCCTGCAATTTTGGGTTCAGTCATGTTTTCTTTTCCTTGGTTGGGGTTGGTAAATTCTTGATCGGAGATCAGCCAAAGCGAAAGGCGCTCTCGATGGCACCCATCACGTGATCCTCCAGTATTTTAACGCCAGTATCCTGCAAACCGGCACCCGCCGCGACATGCAGCGGGATCAGATGTTCCTCGCTCGGGTTTGCCTCGCGACCCCCTGGGGCGGCCTCCCAATACGTTAGCAATTGGTCGCGCTCGGCAGGGTCAATATGGGTAACAGTGTCGGTCAGCCAGCGGTCGAATTCCCGGCCATGGGGCTCACCGGTTGCACCGCCGCGCATCGCCTGCATCATCACTGCCATATTGTGATAGGTATTCCCCGACCCAATGATCAGCACACCCGCATCACGCAAGGGGGCCAAAGCACGGCCAACAGCCAAATGCACCTGGGGATCAAGATCACTGCGCAGGCTCAACTGCACGCACGGAATATCTGCCTTTGGGAACGCCACTTTGAGCGGTACAAAAACGCCATGATCATACCCGCGCGCAGTATCCAGATTGCAGGCATAACCCGCCGCCTTCAACAGCTCTTGCACCCTGGTTGCCAACATAGGGTCGCCTGGGGCGGGCCATGTCAGTTCATAAGTATGGGCTGGAAAACCTCCGTAATCGAACAGCAACGGCGGGGTCATATTGCTTTGGACGGTAAATTCCGGTTCTTCCCAATGACCG
>Ga0190303_1000982_pt1 | contig 11700 bp, 9 predicted proteins | sample 48700701_MG_FD_161672 | JGI IMG/M metagenome (GOLD analysis project Ga0190303, IMG submission 161672) | Hydrothermal vent sediment bacterial communities from Southern Trench, Guaymas Basin, Mexico - 4870-07-0-1_MG | ecosystem: Environmental > Aquatic > Marine > Hydrothermal vents > Sediment ...
AAACGTGGATCTCAATACCATCCCGGTAAGCGAGATAAAAAATATCCAAATCCTCAAAGGTCCCATTTCGGCACTCTACGGCTCCGACACCATGGGAGGCGTGGTAAACATCGTTTCCCGCAGTGTGCAAGACCAGCCCCTCATCAAGGCAGGAAGCCAGTTTCGCCGTAATAATACCAACAAACAATATCTCTCGCTGGCAAAAGTCTTCCCTCTCTTTGATGTATCACTTTACGGATCCCGCTACCACACAGACGGCTTTGTGCTGTCCCGGGATTTTGCACCCACCTCTTTTGAAAACGGCGACATCCGCGACAACACAGCCCGCAACCAGTACGACATGCAGGCCAAAGTAAATGCCACCATCTTCGACTTCCATTCCATCGCCATTCAGGCGGGATACACCACCATGGATACCAAAGAAATCCCCGGCAACATTTATGAAAACCAGCTGCGAAAATTCATCGACTGGAAACGGTATCAACTCTCTGGGAGCGGCGCATTTCAGCTCAACGACTTCCTCTCCTCCGACCTCACCATATACTATGATGGCTACGACAACACCTACGCCGAGTACAATACAACTACCGGCGAGATGTATTCCACCTGGCCTTCTTATCTGGAAAGCTGGAAACTTGGGCTACGTAATAATTTCACCTGGCAACTGTCCAGCGCCTGGCAAACCCGGTTTGGCGGACGCTACGAAAAAGAGGCCTACAACCGCAAAGACAACGGCAATTACAAAAAATGGACAACCAACAATCAGCAAATCATCAATATCTTCAATCAGCACGAGATTGATCTCCAGCCCCTTACCATCACGGTGGGAAGCGGGATGTCCTTTTTCTTGCCCAAAGGCGCGGATGCATGGGAAATGCACGTTGAACCATCGGCCAGCCTGCAGTACCGCTTTATTAACCGCTCCAGCGCAACCCTGTCTGCATCCAGAAATACCAAATATCCGGTGATGCATGAGCTCTTTAGCGCCAGTTCGGGAAATCCTGACCTCAAGCCTGAACTGGCCACCAAAACCGAATTTACTCTGCAGTGGCCTCTTCACTTTGCATTCCTGCAGGGAAATCTGAAGCAAGCTGTGTATTATAACTGGATAAAAAACCTTATCGACAAAGAAGATAACATCTATAAGAACATCGAAAATGCCGATACCTATGGCTACGAATGCTCATTAAACCTGCATTTGTGGTGGGATCATCAGTGGGAATATTCCCTGGTACGCTATGGTGCCAACAGCCATTATGCGGTTTTGGAAACCCCGCGACACGCTGTGAAAATCAAGGAATCGATGCTTCTGCCTTACGGGATACGGGTGAAATACAAGGCATCCTGGAAAGATGTGCGCTATTACGAAGACGGCCCAACTCACGTTACTCTGGCCCCCTATTGGCTCCATAACCTCTACCTCAGCAAATCCTTCGGAACCGTTTCGGCTAAGCTGGGGGTGGAAAATATTTTGGATACCAATTACATGGAAAAATACGGTCAACCGGGCCCCGGCATAGATTTTTTAATTAACCTGGAATATCGGTATAAATAGATGAAACTCAATGTGCGCACCCTGCTGATCCTGGTTATCGGCATCACCACGATCTCGGTAGTGTATCAAACTATTTTGGCACAGCTTGGATGCATCGGCATCACGCTGCTACTGCTTTTTGCCCTGCACCCCACGCCTCAGCAGCAGCAGCGCATTCTACATCGCCTCACTTCGCTGGGACGCATCATTTTCACGGTGATGGTATTTCAGATTCTTTTTCGTCGGGATGGAGCGGTCTTGTGGCAATGGCACAGCATCGTTATCACCGACATCGGAATTCAGTATGGTGTGGCGTCTTCATTACGTTTTTTCCTCATTATTCTGGTAGCGGGAATGCTTTTTGATATTCCCTATTACCGCTATCTGCAGGCGTTTCATGCGTGGAAGTTACCCAACGAGATTTCCTTCCTGGCTGCCACCACCATTCACTTTATCCCTATTTTTCGCGGGCAGTTTATGCAAAGTATTGAGGCCCTTACCGTCCGTGGCATCGCCCTCAGGGAATTGCCATTGCGGAAGCGTCCAAAGGTGTATACGTCGTTACTGTTCCCTGTGCTTGCCAAGGCCATCTCCGATGTGAAATACCGGGCTATGTCTCTGGAATTGCGTGGATTCCGTCTGTATCCCACCCGCACGCTCCTGCACAAAGCACCACTCACACCCTTGGATATCGCATTACAGATTATCACCGTCGTTACCGTGATCACCATTTTGGTGGCCTAACGCCACCCTGACTCACAATCGCACCACCCAGAAACATACGGCAGATAGAGACAACAAACGAAACGCTGTCACTTCGGCCAAGTCAGCTTGCTGACACGTAGATACCTCTGCGCTCCATTCCATTGCAGAACGGATATTCCCCTCGTCCCGGCAGCACCATTGCATCCCATAAAAAAACCGCCCAAAGGACGGCTTTTCGCTATTTTCACAATGCGCTTTGTATTTGCTTTTGTACAATTCCCGCGAGATTCTCCAGAGTCTCTTTATCGCACTGGCGTACATCTATGGGCGGATGCACCGTAAGGTAAACGTCGGCTTTTTTGATGTGCCCCGTTTCCTCATAGAGTTTGTAAGAGCCACTAATCGTGAGGGGGATTATCATCGCCTCCGATTTAATCGCCAGCTTCAGGCTGCCTTTTTTAAATTCTGCCATCTGATTACTGCGACTGCGGGTGCCTTCCGGGAAGATGCACAACGGCTTGCCATTTTTTATCTGTTTTATGCCTTCGATAATGGTTCGGCGGGCTTGACGAGGATTTTTCCTGTCTATCAGGATGCATCCCAACTCCTTCATCCAGCGGTGCACAATGGGAATCTTGCGCAATTCCTGCTTGGCAATGAAGCCGATATTGGGAGGCAGAAAGCCCAGCACTACCGGGATATCAAACATACTTTGATGATTTGAGATAAAGCACAACCGGTCACTGTCAGGGATGTTTTCCAGTCCCGAGACATGCATCCTTGCACCGGCAACTTTGAGCACAGTGCGACCCCAGCGGCTGGTGGTTCTTATCACATATCTATCCAGTGTCTTTTGGGATGCAAACAGTTTGAGCACAGCCAGAGGAATATACTCCAACAGAATGGTTAAGAGCGACAACACCACAAAAACACCGTAGCTAATGGTCCAGATAATTTTCATCGTAGCAACCCCGGTTGCTCGATGAGGGCCCGCACCGGAGCCAACCCTGTTACGCAACCTTCGTGAATCGCTTTGAGGATGGTTCCGCCACCAGAGAAGAAATAATATTGGGGATCATCCACTGCCTTGATGTAGGTGCCTGGCAATAGAGTACGAAACTCTTGCAACGTGTCTCCGCCACCAAACATCTTGTTGGCTTCCGTGTTTTGATTGATCAGTAGATACATGGTTTTGGTTCCTTCAAAAAAGCGTGGTGTAAAACCCATCACAGCATTCACAAAAATACTTTTCGCCTTCATTATGGGATCTTTGACAAAGGACTCTTTAAAGGAGTGCGGCGCCACATCCAGGATGTAATTCAGTTTGGTTCCCGGCTGCAATGTGCGTACATCCAGCTCACGGAATTTCCCCGGGACTTTGCCCTCCCGAGTTTCGGATTCTATAACATAGGGTGGCTCAATTACCTTTCCGGGGTATTGTTTGCTGACTTCCAGAAATTCCCGTGCCACAGCCAGGTCGTCTTCCTGTATACCTTTGATCTCGACCCCGTATTTGGCGCAGAGGTAGGCATTATAAATCACTCCACCCATCATCAGGTAGTCCACGGTTTCCAGTAATGAACGCAAGGGACCGATTTTGGTATCAAATTTAGCACCGGCAACTATCGCCAAAAAGGGACGAACCGGATGATAAATACGGTCGAGATTATGTATCTCATGTTGCATCAGGTAACCAGCATAGGATGGCAGATAGCGAGTGGGAGCGATGGTAGACGTGTGGGGTTGCCAGGAGCCGAAGGCGTCGTTTACATAGACGTCTGCCAGACCAGCCAGCTGCTCGCCAAACTTTGCGCCCTCCATGCCTTTCTCTTCTTCTCCTCGAAACCAGCGGATATTGGGCAGGTAAATCCCCTGAATCTTCCCTTTTCGCAGTTCTTTTATCATCAGGTTCACTCCGGTATCGATGCCCATATAGCCACCATGGACTTTGTCTTCCTTAAAATCCGGTACTTCAAATTTGGTAAACAGCTTGCGTTCCAGATACTTAACAATGGGCTTAACATCATACTTGGGATCCATGTCTATCAATCCGGTCTTCTTATCCCGCGGACGCCCCACATGGGTCATCAAGATCAGTTTTCCGCCCTTTGACAAGATGTTAAACAGTGTCCCAAAGGTCATATCAATACGAAATGGGTCTTTGATCACATGCTCTTTTGCCACATTGTGATCCACTCGAACCAGTACGATTTTGTCACGCAGATCGGCATCTTGCAACTTCGGAATTTCGCGCATACACACTCCCGTATGAAATCAACTATCTTTTTGGATTACCTGTTCTTTTTCTGCTTTTTTGGGCAACCATTTTTTTCCTTTTTTTTGGATGCAGCCCTTTCTGCCGCGACACCTTTTACCCGTTATCTTTTTCACAAAGAGCGGTTATTGGCACCAATCCCAACGGTGATCCAGTCTCGATAGCTTTGAGCACAGCACCACCACCGGTAAATATGTAATATTTGGGGTGGTCCAGCGCCATGATATAGAGCCCCGGTAACAGTCGCTTGAGCTCCTGCAACGTATCGCCGCCACCATACAGTTTAACCGCATCCCGGTTTGCATCAATGAGCTGATCCAAGGCAATTGTACCGCTGTTGAAGTGCGGCGTAAAACCCATCACCGCATTGACGAAGATGGTGCGGGCGCGTCCGAAAATCTGCTGTACCTGAGGTTCGTCAAAGGATGCCGGGTCGATATCCAGCACATATCCCAATTCATCGCCACGGTGCAGTTTCCGGATGTCATGGGTTCGGTGCTGACCATCAATGCGGCCCGCCAGAGTATCCGACTCCACGATAAGCGGCAGCTCGACGAGTTTGCCGGGGTACTTCTGAGCATAGGTAACAAAGCGGGATGCAGCCACCATATCCTTTTCAGAGATTCCTTTGATGGTGATGCCGTATTTGGCGCAGAGGTAGGCGTTATAAATCACACCTCCCAGAATGAGGTAATCGCTCCGCTTGAGCAGGGCAAAGAGAGAATCGATCTTGGTATCAAACTTCGAGCCGGCTACTACCGTTACGAAAGGACACTCGGCTTGATACACCCGTTGCAGATTCTGGATTTCCTGCTGCATCAAAAACCCGGCATAGGATGGCAGGTAGTGAGTGATGCCCACGGTGGAAGCGTGAGGCTGCCACGAGCCAAAGGCGTCATTTACAAAGATGTCTGCCAGCCCGGCCAATTGATGGGCAAAGCGATCGGCTGCATCTCCCCCGGCTTCTTCCCCGAAAAACCAGCGGGTATTGGGCAGATAAATGCCGTCAATGGTGCCAGCCTGAAGGTCTTTGATCATGTGATTGATGGAGGTTTCTACTCCCAGATAACCACGGGTATCCTGAGGCAAAAAGTCTGGCACCTGCATCCTGATGTGCAACTTGTGCTGCAGGTAGTCCACAATAGGCCGCACCGAAGTATCGGGCGAGATGGTGATTTCACCGGTTTTTTTATTTCTTGGTCGTCCTACATGGGTCATCAGAATGATCTTCCCGCCCTTGGCATTGATGTAGTAAAGGGTGCCAAGAGTGGCATCAATGCGATATGGATCGTGGATAATGCCCTGTTTTACAACATTGTGATCTACCCGTACCAGCACTATTTTCCCGGCCAGATCGGCATCTTGCAATCGTGGAAGTGTTTCAAGCATGAAGCCTCCCCCTCGTTTTTTAGAGTGAGATTGGAAAAAGGGGAAAGATTGGCAATGAATTTTTATATACGCACTGCGCTTCCACCGTCAGGACGAAGATGGAAGCGCTGTTAATTTATGGAAATCAGAGGTTCTCGATATTTTTCAATGGCCGGGGAGCGGTAGCAGGCATCACGCCATCACCACTGATAAATCCTAAAACCGGTTTTCCCTTGGGATGTTTGTCTGCATCTTCCCGATAAAACTCCACGGGAATCCGCACCGGTTCGCCATCCACTGCCAGGATGTCCTTGCCATCTGCATCTACCCCAAAGGGATTGTTATAACACCAGGCCAGACCAATAGCTGCTGTGCCGTGTTCCTCATTCACCCCTTTCCGTTTGGAGCCGATGAATTGTCGTTTTTCCAGACTCACGTTGGGAGAATTTATGCTGGACGTCACCGTGCCGAGGCGTTTGCCGTCTTTGTACATGCCTCTACCTACCACGATGCCTTCGCTTATCACCAACGCCATGTGCTTGGTTGCATCCTGCACTTTTACCAATGCATCTTTTCCCACAAATGTGGCTTTGGACATATCGATGGCTGCACCAAAGAGAGGAGCATTGATGGGAGTGTGCTGCTGGTCGTATTCACTGCCATTCAAAGGCAAACCAAAATTACCGGCAGAAATACGGTTTTCGTCCCGTCCACCCAGGCCTACCAGCAAACCGTTCAGGCTGATGGCCTTTTTGATGATGCGGGTAAACTGAGCCGCAGCCACTTCTACGGGAATATAGAGCTCCCAACCCCAGCGACTGGTATAGCCAGTACGACTGATGATGTAGTGATGCTCTTCATAATCAAATTCGTTGAAGGTGAAATAGCGCATATTTTTCGTTGGTTTGTCGCGATTTTTTACTACCTCTGCGCCATAGAGCCCGGTAACCAATTTGTAGGAGTAAGGACCCTGGATGTCGATTTTCACAAATTGATCCGATACATCTTGGGCTGTGACATCTTCCCCTTCTTGCAGGTGATCCATAATGTGATCGATATCGGCTTTGAGACCTCGTCGGGAATCGGTGAGGTCGTGACCGGCATTTATCACCAGGATGTAATCATCTTCTGCCATGCGCATAGCGATCATATCATCTACCACACCACCGGTTTTATTGAGAAGCAGGGTGTATTTGCATTGGCCAATCTTCATTTGTGCTATGTTTGTGGGCAACACCCTGTCCAGCAAGGTTGCAGCATCAGAGCCTGTAAACCGTATCTGCGCCATGTGATCGATGTTGAAAACTGCAACGTTTTCGATAGCTTTGGCTTCTTCAAAAACCGAAGTGATGTAATTCACCGCCATTGCATATTCGCCAAAATTACTTCGCTTTATCGGAGTTAGCTCCCGATTCAGCCGTTCCGCCATCATACCCTGGTACCACTCCTCAACCTCATATACTGCCGTTTTCCGTGGTTCAGCAGGAAACTTAAATCCATACGTTGCCATAAGTATCTCCTTATAACGTGATATTTTTTACCGAGATTTTTCCTCACTCCTTTTTTGTAAAGCAGATTATCCCTTGACAGTATACTCTGTAATCCTGGTTTTCTAAAACATAGATTCATCGATTGAGGAGGATAGATGGCGATTCGTTTTTCCAACGACTGTTCTACCCTTTCATTATCCCAACTATCGGGATTTTTTCAAGAGTGGCCAAGTCCGCCACCCGCAGAAACATTGCTCAGGATTTTACAACGGAGTAGTTATTCTGTGATAGCGACGGAGGACTCTACGTTTCAGGTTGTTGGCTATATCGTTGCCCTCAGTGACGGCATGATTTCGGCATTTGTGCCTATGCTGGAAGTGTTACCACCTTATAGACATCAAGGTATCGGTTCTGCACTGGTTCGCAGGATGATGAACAATTTGAAATCTTTACCGGTGATAGACTTGGTCTGCAATGTAACTCTCAGTAGTTTTTATCGGGGACAGGATTTTTCCCGTTACTTTGCTAAGGTTCAATATCAATATTGCCCAAACTCATTCTTGGCGCAATAACTTCTACCATCACCTGCACCATCTCTGCTCAACTCCTTGCCTGTGGTGTTGGAACCCTGCTGCATCTATACAGAACCACGCACAAAACATTTCTGCATCCAGAGTAAATATCCGCATACTGAGGATTTTTGTTGGATAAAAAAACTCCCCAAAGGAAGAAAAGTGTTGTTCTCTTCTCACCTTCAGGGAGATAATCTTATAGGCAGTTAATTATTCAATCTTCTTAAAAAGCTCATTCTCAAGACAATGCTCTACAGGGAAGCATTCTAAACGGATCGTATTTTTTTGTTTGTTTTTTCTGTGTGCTTGCTTAAATAGAGAAAATGTTTATCCACGGTTTCAGCAAATCGACGTACAATGTCTGGTAAATCTGAATGATCCCAGACCTGCGAAAATTCTTCGTGTTTTCTCAGCTCTTCTTTTATGAGGTATTTGTCTTTCTTTTGATGATCGTACTGGATTGCATCGGTGGCGATTTCCAGATTACTGTCGCTGAAAACCTTCATAAACAACTCTGCTATGGTGTAGGTAAAAAGTTGTTTCAGCCCTTCGATACTCTCGGCCCGATTGATTTTACTGCGGAACTCATGCAGTAATTCCCGTTCGAACAGGGTAAAAGACATGTGTCCTTTCATGAAAAGACCTCCTTTTTTAAGCATGGGTACAATATAGTCACATCCACTATTCTTGGCAATGAACTTCACTCTTTTTTTTTCTCATTCAGGATGCAAACAGCAAAAGCCCCTCAGCTACAGCAAAATGTTCCGTAAAAAGTGCTTGCCTTAATCTGGAGCAATCATAAATGTAGGTTTGTTTATAAAAGGGAGGAAGAATGTTTTGTCCAAAGTGCAGATCAGAATTCAAGCAAGGTATCGATCGGTGCCCCGATTGTGGCGTTATGCTTGTTGCTGCTCTCGAGCCACTTGAGCAGTATGAAACGGGGAACTTTCTAACAGTGTACCAAACATCAAATCCCGGCATGATGTCTATAGCAAAATCTCTGTTGGAAAATGCAGGAATCTATTTTGCCACCAAAGGCGAAGCCTTCGAAGAAATATTCAAAAGTGGTACGGTTGAACTTCAGGTTTTACTCGAAGATGCAGAGCCTGCTACCGAGCTCCTGAAAGACCTTGAAGAGATGCCGGATTTCCAGCAGACAGACTAAAAGGCCTTACTAAAGGTAAATCCTTGGGCAACAACCCGTTCGCAGGCCTCTACCACCTCCGCATCATATCGCACGCCCTTAAATTCGTTTATCGCTTTCATGGCGACGTCGATGCCCAATGAGGGCCGGTATGGACGGTGAGAATTGATTGCTTCCACAATATCTGCAACAGTAATTACCCGAGATTCCATGCATATCTCATCACCTTTCAATCCCAGCGGATATCCGGTTCCATCCAGATGCTCATGATGCTGACGTACAATGTCTGCAATAGGCCACTGAGATTTGATATTCTTCAGAATATTGTATCCCACATCACAATGCTGCTTAATAACGCTGTACTCCATCTCCGTGATTTTCCCCGGTCTGGTGAGAATCTCTGACGGTACGGCCACCTTTCCGATGTCATGGATTTTTGCCGTTATCTCGATGCCATGCAGCATGTGGGCATCCAGCTTCATCTCTTTTCCTATGGCCACGGCCAGCTCACTCACACGCTTTTGATGACCCGCTGTATAGGGATCACGTACACCAGAGATGGCAATGATGGTAGAGATCATATCATCCAGAGAACTTTTCTGCATTATGATAGCCTGATGCAGTTTCTCCTCAGCCCGGATCTGGCTGGTTACGTCTGAAATAAGAAGATAGGCTCCGGTAAATTTCTCTTTCATATTGAGGTTATAAGATTCGATGTGCAACACCCGTTTCCGCTCAAGATTATCTTTGATTTCTACATCGATAGCGATTTTACGGTTTTTGTACAATGATGCCATCCCGATGATGATATCGGTACCTTGGAAAAGGGGGAAAGTCCTTATGTTATACCCCACAATGTAGGGAATTTTGCGGGATGGAACTCCCAGAATTCGCCGCACCATTTGATTGGCATAGATAATGTTCAGGTCTCTATCGATCTCCAATATCCCTGTGGCGCTGTGTTCGGTGACAATATCATCACGCACTTTCAAGAGATCAAATTGGTTTTGAACGAGCTCCATCCTCTTCTGAGATTCTTCAGCAGAATGGGTGAAGGCCTTTTCCGCTTTTTGTATAATACTATCCTTAGACACAACAAGAGAATGTAAATTTACTAATTCTTGAGCCTGCTTAGATTCGTTGTGCTTATGCTTTTCTACCATTTTCCGCAGTTGCCCCAGCTCACGATACGCCCGCGCTAACACATATACAACAATACCCGAAATGATAACAATGAACAAAATGTGCATGGAACTCCTTGGCATCAAGAGAATTGACGCAAAAATATCTTTCAAATCCCCCCCCAAAAAAACAATCATTACATGTCTAAACCATAAAATGCAAAATTATTGGCAAGTATTTTATTGGATAGGAAAATCTATTCGCAATAACCGCCTCCCGTCCACGTTGTCTCTGATTTTAAGGGAAGAGGTACCGATGAAATCAATAATCACATGTATCCTGTTACTTTTCGCAATCGTTTATCTGGATGCATCCTTGCAACCACCAGTGGCAGAAATCTATCCTGACACCGCAGATCTTCACCACAACGGATGATAGATAAAACCCGTTCAAATCCAGCCGTGCCGAACTACATTACTGCTGAAAACACCTACACTGAAAAGATGATTGCTCACAACGAGCAAACCCGGGAAATTCTCAGATTGAGGCGGAATGTAACTACATCTGCCTCCATGCCTACGGCAGGTCGCCGCACAAGTCCACTACGTTCGAAGTGACACATTCTTTGAGATGATGGATTCATACCGAAATTTTGAAGTTGATTTTCGTATTCTTCATTTTTATAAAGTTGTGGTACAGTGCCGAGAAAAAAGAGACGATATCGCCCTTGATCAGTGAAAATAAAAATGCCTGCCGGAGTAACTTCCAGCAGGCAATAAAAAATATACTCCCTAAAAAGCTATTTCATCAGATCCATCTTCCGGGAATCGTAGGTCACGCCGTTAATTCGTAACTGATACAGATAAATCCCCGATGGTACCGCGCGGTTGAAACGGTTGCGACCATCCCACTGCACGTTGAGGTATTGGTTACTGCCGTTGGTTTGCACATCATAGGTTTTTATCAGCTGCCCGCGAACATTGTAGATCACAACCTGGCAGGAGCTTACGTCCATCAAATCACCCAGAGTTAAGTAAATCGTTGTGGATGGATTGAATGGATTCGGTTGATTGCCTTGCAGGTGAGGTGGATTGGTCATCACCTCTTCTTCTACCGGTTGTACATCGTATTTTTGCAAGGTATTGGAGAGCATGCCGCTGGATTCAACAGCATTACTATGGATGCAGGTAACGGCATACTGATACAGCTCGGGAGCCAGGAAATTCCATCCTGTATCCACAAAGAGGGTATCGTCGGGAATAATGGCGATTTGATCCCACAGATCGGGATTTGTCGCCTGCGTACTTAAAAAACGATAAACCCCATAGGACTCAAATCCTCGAGTCAGGTACGGTGGTGGTTCCCAGACTATGGTTGAAATATTTCCCACAGAATCCTGAGTGGCAAACACCGCCACTGGCGGTACAGCGGTTTCCGCCAGCACCACAGAGCCAAGATCATAATTACCGATCCCGGTATTGATGGTGGCT